>ENA-ORCW01000054-ORCW01000054.1-marine-metagenome-genome-assembly--contig:-NODE-54-length-195422-cov-6.898651_pt1 | contig 195422 bp, 182 predicted proteins | sample MGYA00237784_ERZ508517 | MGnify/ENA primary metagenome ERZ508517 (study PRJEB26187, sample SAMN06268979) | marine metagenome | isolation source: Tt ae E1 feedstock associated aerobic enrichment on... | reverse complement strand
TCTCGTCTCCGTCACGGGCCGAGAGTCGTGCCTCGCGCTCTGCGTCATCCACTTCGACGAGTATGGTCAGGTCGGGCAGGTAGCCACGCGAACCGATGGAATGAAGCGTCATGATGTCGGCATCGGAGATGCTCCCCTCCCCGCCCTGATAGGCACGCGAGGAATCGAGGAAGCGATCGCAGATCACCCATTTGCCCGCCTCCACCGCAGGCTGGATCACATTGGCAACGTGGTCGGCGCGTGCTGCAGCAAAGAGCAGAGCCTCGCCCTCGGCATTCCAGTCCAGTGCATTGTCGAGAAGCAGGCCGCGGATGGCTTCGGCCCCCGGCGTTCCGCCCGGCTCGCGGGTGAGGACCGCGGCAATGGACTTCCGCTCGAGCGCATCGGCGAGCATGCGCGCCTGAGTGGACTTGCCGGTACCCTCCCCACCCTCGAAAGTGATGAATCGCCCCTCCATCAGCCGAAGAACCCGCGGAAGCCGTTTATGATACGCTGCACGAAGCCCGCCTGCGCGACATTCTCCGCCGCTGCAAGCGGGATATCGAGCGGTGCAAGCCCTTCAATTTCGAGACGTAGGACGGCGACCTCATCGCCTTCGGCAATCGGGGCTTGCAAGGGCCCTTGGTATCGCAGGGAAAGCTGGTGCTCGCCCTCGAAATCCTTGGGCAAAGTCGCGATAACTGGCTGGGTCGGGCGTAGCGCCACACGCGACGATGAACCGTCTTGTACAAGGGCTGATCCGATTACGGTTCCTTCCTCTGCCAAGCCGCGAGATACGAAATCCTCAAAGCCCCATTCGAGGAAAGCGCGGGCAGTCCTGTCACGTATTCTCTCTGTGGGCGAGCCAGCCAAGACGAGCACCAGCCGCCTTCCATTCCGCTCCCCGGATCCGAGCAGGTTGTAACCCGCCTCGCGCGTATAGCCCGTTTTCATACCATCGGCGCCTGCGACATGGCCCGTCAGCGGCTCATGATTCTCTTGCGTAATGTTGTTCCAGGTCAGCGTGCGATGGCCGAAATAACGGCGGTAGAGATCGGGATAGCGATCGGTGATAGCCTCTCCGAGCAAGGCAAGGTCGTGCGCGGTGGTGAAGGTCCGCCCCTCGTCGGGATAGCCATTGGCAGATCCGAAATGCGTATCGCGCATGCCCAGCTCGGCGGCATTGCGGTTCATCAGCGCGGTCCATTCCTCCAGCGATCCGGTTGCGGCCAGCGCGATGGCAACGCTCGCATCATTGCCCGAGACCGTCGTAGCGCCGAGCAGCAATTCGCCGAATGTCGGCCGATCCCCGGCCTTGAGAAACATGGTGGAGCCTTCGCCCGACCATTCATCCGCAAGTTCCTGGCTGACGACGAACGGCGTCGAAGGCTGGATCGCGCCTTCGTCGATCAGGCGGAAAGCCGTGAACGCTGTCATCACCTTGACCACCGATGCCGGCACGAAGCGGCGGTTCTCCTCGCGCGAATAGAGCACCTGCCCGCTGGCGAGATCGACCATCACGGCAATAGGGATTTCTTCCGGGACAGGCGCGGGCGCCGCACTTGCACCGCTGCAGGCCAATGCAGCGGCGACAATCAGGGCGCTATGGGCAAAATGTCTCAAACTCGCTCCCGCATCGCGTTGCGGGACGACGCAGCGCGATCCTAGCCAACCGGATAGATTCGAGCATCGCTATAACCCGCCGCCTGCACGTTGGCGAGCGAGGCCTCGGCTTGTGCACGGGTTGCGAAGGGGCCGGTTCGGACGCGGAAGTACTGACCTGCCTGGGTAACATTCCCGCCGAGATCGGAAGCAGCTCGTGTGGCACGCTCTTCGGTCGAGAAGGAGGCGGCCTGGACGACGAAATTGCCGTCTGTGTCCGGAACGATTGCCTGTTCGGCGACCTCTGTGTCTACTTCGACCTGCGCCGGAGTATCGACCTCGGTAAAGGCCTGTTCGAAGCTTTCTTCTTCCGGCGAGCCAAGCGGCGCCAACGCGGGAACGGCGGTGGCTTCGGTGTCGACTACAGCTACCGCTTCAGCTGCTTCCGCCACTTGCTCTTCGGGCAATGTCGCCAGCTGTTCTTCCTGTTCCGTAGAAGCATCCACCTGCAGGCTGGCTGAACCGTCTTCTGGCAGTCGTCGGCGCAACACGCTGACCAGTCCCATCGGCGTGTCCATTCTCAGCGGTGCGAGTTGATCGGCACGCAACATGGCACGCTGCTCTTCGGGCGGATTTACGCGGCGCACGCGCACCGCCTCGCCTGGCGAAGCTCCGAGCTGCGCCATGGCGGCGGGCGAAAGCGAGACGAGATCGGTCGAGTCCATCGGACCGCGGCTTTCGAGCCGGACAAGGATGGTTCGGCCGGTCTCCAACGAGGTAACTTCGACATAGCTCGGTACAGGAAGCGTGTGGTGTGCGCCGGTGACGCCCTGCCCCGTTCCTGCCGCGGCAAAGCCAACTTCGTCGTAATTCATCACGTCGGCGGGCGTAAATGTAGTGCCTGCCACCGTGTAGGGATCGCCGATGACGACTGGATAGTCGGCCTGCGGACCATTGTCGGGCGGCAGGGCTGCCATTGCGGTCATGGAACCGCCATCGCCGGAAAACGTCCCGCAGGACGCCAGCGCCGTGGTCGAAATCAGGACAAGCGCAGCTTTCGCAATCCGCCGCGTCCGTGCGTTATTGGACAATCTCATCTGCAAGCAACCCCACACTCATCGCGTAGTAGTTCGAGCAGTTATATTCGAGGATAACCCTATAATTCTCGGTTAATAGGTAGCCGGGATGTGCCGGACCGTCGGGTTCGAACAGGAAGGCCATCACATCGTCGCCAATGGCACCGCGTGGCTCAACGCCCATTTCACGCCATTCGCGTACCGTCATTTCCCTGCTGTGCCGGCCGTAGACGCGGGGGCATTCCTCCGCCTCGACAGGGTTAACGATGGCGTCGCGATCCACGCTGTTGGGCACATAGGCGCGCACGCCCCATGGGATACCTGGAACCCAACCGGCATCGCGGAAATAATTGGCAATGGAATGCAAGGTGTCGACGTCGGATTCCCAGATGTCGCGGTCGCCATCGCCGTCGCCGTCAACGGCGAGACGCAGATAGACGCTGGGCAGGAATTGCGGATTGCCGAAGGCTCCGGCCCAGCTGCCGACGAGTTGCGAGCGCGGCACGCCGCTATCGGCGATCTTCAGCACGTCGATCAGTTCGCGTTCGAACAGTTCGCGGCGACGGCCTTCCCACGCCAGCGTTGCCAGCGAACGTGGCAGGTCGAAACTGCCCTTGACCGCTCCATAGGCTGTCTCGTGGCCCCAGATCGCGACGAGGATCTGTTCAGGCACGCCGTAGGTTTCCTCGATCTCGCGAGCGAGCGATCCGACGCGCTGCATGGTCCGGCGTCCGCCATTGATGCGCGCCTGTGTGTTGTGGCGGCTTATATAGGAATTGAGCCAGGCAAAGCCTGTGGCGGGATTGACGTTGCCGCCTGAGGAAACATTGCCGCGATCGAGTTCGATCACCCGGTCATTGGGTGTCATCCCGGCGAAGATCGAATTGATCGTCCCTTCGGTGACGCCTTCTTCGCGCGCCTTGATGGCCACGTCCTGAAGATAGGTGCTGAAGTTCTGTTCCTGCGCGCATGCGGCAGAGGAAAGCAGCGAGGCCGCGGCCAGGGCCGGGATAGATCGAAAGAAAAGACGCAAGACCATGCTCCATCTTCTGCCACTGATGGAAGCGGCGGGGAATCCCCCGCCGTTCCGCTTGCGACAAACTGCCTCGATTGTGAGCCGCATGGCGGCCCCGCGATCAATCTTCGAGTATCGGGTACTCGCTCCAATCTACCGGCGGGAAGCCGCAATTCGGGTCCGGGTCACAATCCGTGATGGTGTGGATGTAGCGCAGCGTACCATTCTCCATCCTGAACGTATGGCTGTCCGGCCTCTCGTTTTCACCCATCTTCAGGATCACGTTGACGGCGCCGTGGACCGGATCGACGACATATTTGCGCCTGGCCATCTCCACACCTTCGGGAACTCCGACATTGCAGCTGTCAGTCGGCTCGCCTCGTCCGGTGTAGATACCACCCTCGAGGCGCGCACAAGGCGAACCCCAGGGTACTTCCACGGTGGGATCGCTGAACAGGTCGAGATAGGCGTCGGCGGCGGCAATCAGCTGGTCGCGCGTCGGGCGTTCGTCCGCCGGGATAATGCCCCAATCTTCGCGGCTTGCATAATGCAGTGTCCGCTCGGGGGCGAAGAGCCAGTCACCCTCCTCCGAAACGATGTTCTCGAATGGTCCGGTCAGGAACAGGCCGGTGCCCATTTGCGTCCCCATGACCATTGGATTTTCGTCATCGACGATGATGATCTCGACATAGACCTTGCAGGCGACGTCATCGATCAGAGACATGCTCCAGGCGATTTCGCGCGGCTCCTCGAGGAATTCCGAGAGTGAAGCGCGACGATAGTTTTTCGAATAATCGACCCATTCGCGCAGTTCCAGCGCGTTCATGTCGCCGGTTCCAACCGCAGCGACCCAGCTATCGGCAATCTCCTGCATGGTCTCTCGGTTGCACTGCCCTTGCGCCGCCGCAGGCGATGCCAAGGCAAGTCCGGTGCCTGTGGCCAGGATGGCAAACAGCTTACGCTTCATATGTCCCTCTCGATCCTCTCAAATCCCTGCGTGCGATCGTAACGCGCATCCGCAGGTCTGTCATCAAGCACAATCAATTGCCGACGACATCAGCCTCGCCGAAGGCCGGGAAACCGCAACGTTCCAGTCCCTTGCAGTGGGTTGCCGCGTGGACGTAGCGCAGAGCTCCGTTCTCGAGCCTGAAAGTGTGGCTGTCGGGCAGCTGGTCGGGGCCGAACTTGGAGAGCACGCTGACCGCCTGGCGATCGACGTCCACGACATATTGCCGTTGTACGATCTCGATCGCGCCCGGCTCATTGGGCATGCCGAGGCTGCATTGCGGTGCAAATGCACCGCCTTCCACACGGGTACACGGATCGCCGAAAGGAACATCGACGGCAGGATCATTGAACCGGTCGAGATAGGCATTCGCGGCAGCCAGCAATTCTTCGCGGCCGACACGCTCGCCTTCGGGAACCACGCCCCAATCCTGGTCTTCGACATAACCGGTGAAGGCATCGGCATCGAACAGCCAGTCTTCAGGGCCGGTGACGATGTTCTGGAAACCGCCGACGCCGAAGAAGCCCGCCCCGAACTGGGTAGCGATGACCTGCTTGCCGATTTCGCTATCGACAACGGCTTCGACGAAGACCTGGCAACTCTGCAAGTCCATCAGTTCGAGCTTGTAATCGATGGTACGTGGGTAATCGAGGAATCCGCCAAGCGAAGTCAGCTCGAAATTTTCTTCATAGCTAACCCATTCGCCCAGTTGCATGGTCATCATCGTGCCCTGCTCCAGCGCCGCGACCCAGCTATCGATGATCTCCTGCAGCGAATCTCTGGTGCATTGGCCCTGCGCGGCGGCGGGGCTGGAAATGGCAAGACCTGCGGTGGCGGCAGCAATGGCAATAAGCTTGCGCTTCATTTGTCCTCTCGATCCTCTCAAATGCCGCAGACATCTTTCTGCGGTCGAAAATGTCATTGAGGCAATTTCTAACGCGCCAATTTTCGCCTGTCACGCCCCGCGATCGGCATAGAATGGTGACAAGGAAGCTGTTTGCCGCTAGCCCCGCGACCGCTCGCGCGGACAGGTGGCAGAGCGGTTGAATGCACTGGTCTTGAAAACCAGCGAGGGTGCAAGCCCTCCGTGGGTTCGAATCCCACCCTGTCCGCCAGCAAGCCTGCCCGAAGGGCGGGTTAGGTGGCGAGCCGGGGTGTAGGAAAGACCCCATGGTTCGGAGTCTGAGCGAAGCGGAGACGGCCGCAGGCCAATCCCACCCTGTCCGCCAACTTCCTTCGTCAGATATGCAGCGCTCGTCCGTATGCCGCGAGAACGCTTTCATGCATGCTTTCCGAGATGGTCGGATGCGGGAATACCGTCTGCATCAGTTCGGCCTCGGTCGTTTCGAGCGTCTTGCCCACGACATAGCCCTGGATCATCTCGGTCACTTCGGCACCGACCATATGCGCACCGAGCAATTCGCCGGTCTTGGAATCGAACACCGTCTTCACGAAGCCGTCGGCCTCGCCCAGCGCGATGGCCTTGCCGTTGCCGATGAAGGGGAACATGCCGACATTGACCTTGTAGCCCGCTTCCTTGGCCTTGGCTTCGGTCATGCCGACCGAAGCGATCTGCGGATGGCAGTAGGTACAGCCGGGAATGTTGTTGCGATCCAGCCCGTGCGGGTGGACATCCTTGTTGCCAAGTTCCTGCGCGATGGCTTCGGCGGCAGTGACTCCCTCATGGCTGGCCTTATGCGCCAGCCACGGTCCGGGCGTGCAATCGCCGATGGCCCACAATCCCTTGGTCTTGGTCCTGCCATAGGGATCGATCTGGATGAAACCGCGATCCATATCGACCAGTTTTTCGACACCGATATTCTCGGTGTTCGGGACGATGCCGATGGCAGTTATGCAATGGCTGAACTCGGTCGTCTCGACCTTGCCGTCCTTGTTCTTGATCTTCGCCGTCACGCCCTTGTCGGAAACCTTGAGCTCTTCGACGCCGGCACCTGCCTTGATGGTGATGCCCTGCTTGGTGAGTTGCTTTTCGAGGAAGGCGGACACATCCTTGTCCTCGACCGGGACGATGCGGTCGAGCATTTCGACTACCGTTACGTCCACGCCCATATCGTTATAGAAGCTGGCGAACTCGATGCCGATCGCGCCCGAGCCGATGACCAGCAGCTTGCTCGGCATTTCCTTGGGCGTCATCGCATGGCGATAGGTCCACACACGCTTGCCGTCAGCGGGGGCGAAAGGCAGGTCGCGTGCACGGGCGCCAGTGGCGACGATCACATGCTTTGCGGAGAGCTTCTCCTCGCCCTTCTCACCCTTCACCGTCAGTGAAGTCGGGCCGGTCATGGTCCCCTCCCCCATATGAACGGTGATCTTGTTCTTCTTCATCAGGTGCGTGACGCCCTGGTTGAGCTGCTTGGCGACGCCGCGGCTGCGCTTCACCACGGCTTCGAGATCGGCCTCGATTTCCTTGGCCTTGAGCCCGTAATCCCCGGCGTGCTGCATGTAATGGAAGATCTCCGCCGAGCGCAGCAGCGCCTTGGTCGGGATACAGCCCCAGTTGAGACAGATACCGCCGAGCAGTTCACGTTCCACAATCGCCGTCTTGAGCCCGAGCTGGGCGCAGCGGATCGCGGCGACATATCCGCCGGGGCCCGAACCTAGAACGATGACGTCGTATTGAGTGCTCATTTCATGCTCCGTCTGCTCCCGCATCCTTGTCGGATGCGGGTCGGGGTGATGTGTCTTCGAGGGCGGCCACGATCCTCGTCGTCACCTCCTCGGTATTGGTCAGGATTTCCTTGATCCACAGGCGCAGGATACGAAAGCCCCGCTTCTTCAGGTCAGCATCGCGCTGTTGCCCTTCCGGGCCGGAATGCTGCTCTCCGGCAAACTCTATGACCAGCCCGGCCGAGGGGCAGGCAAATTGCGCGACCTGCCGACCGACGGGTAACTGGCGCGAGAACTTCCAAGCCCGGAGCTTCTTGCTGCGCAGGATCGCCCACAGCTTGCGCTCTGCCAGCGGGGCGTGGCGCTGCATTCCTGCAGCCAGCGTTTGAAGGTTGCGATCTGCAATCCCCTTTGCACGGCGGCCCGGGTTCATGGCGCGCACTGCCGTCATCCCCCCACCGGCCTTGGCCGTCCGTCCTCGTCAATGGCGACGAAGGTGAACTTCGCTTCGGTCACCTTTACGGCTTCTTCCGAATGGCGCTCCCGCCGCCAGGCTTCGACGGCGATGACCATGCTGGTTCGGCCGACCTTTTCGACATCGGTATAGACGGAGACTTCCTGCCCCACCTTTACCGGCTGGTGAAACTGCATCCCGTCCATCGCCACGGTGACTGCCCTGCCCTTGGACAGGCGCGCTGCGGTAAGCCCGGCTGCGCTGTCCATGATACTCATCAGCCAACCGCCGAAGATATCGCCATAGGCATTGGTGTCGCGCGGCATGGCAGTGACGCGGATGGCCGGATCGCGGCCCGCATAGATTTCGGCTTCGGTCATGCCGCCCACCCCGAAGCGGCTAACCCCTCACACCTGACACACTGTCCTGCTGCAAGAAAGCCGGCGACCGGATATCCCGCATTTAGAGGAGGATAGGAGAAATTCCTGACCATCGGCCCGGTCTTGTCCAGAACGGCGAATGTAGGAAAGGGCATAAGCAGCCGACCTTAAGCCACCAGCCCCAGCGGGTTCTCGATAAGCTCCTTGAACGCCTTCATCAGCTGTGCCCCATCGGCGCCATCGATGGCGCGGTGGTCGAAGCTGCCCGTGGCGGACATCACCGTGGCGATCTGCAGGGAATCGTCGACAACATAAGGGCGCTTCTCGCCCGCGCCGATCGCCATGATCATGGCCTGCGGCGGGTTGATGATCGCTTCGAACTGCTTGATGCCGAACATGCCCATATTGGAAAGCGAAGCGGTGCCGCCCTGGTATTCGCTGGGCGACAGCTTGCCTTCGCGGGCACGGGTGGCCAGGTCCTTCATCTCGGTCGAGATGGCGCTGATCGACTTGGAGCCTGCATCCTCGACCACCGGGGTAATCAAACCGCCCGGGATCGACACGGCAACGGAAATATCGGCGCGGCTGAACTTGAGCAGCTCGTCCCCGGCAAACTGCACATTGCAGACCGGCACGGCGACCAGCGACTTGGCCAGCGCCTTGATAAGGAGATCGTTGACCGACAGCTTCACACCCTGCGGCTCGAGCGCGGCGTTGAGTTCGCTGCGCAGCTTAAGCAGCTTGTCGAGCTGGATATCGACCGTGAGGTAGATGTGCGGGACCTGCTGCTTGGACTCCGAGAGGCGGCGGGCAATCGTCTTGCGCATGCCTGAAAGCTTCTCGACCTCGTGCGGGATGCCGAAATCCTGCGCCTGGACGGGTGCGGCGGCGGGAGTCGGTGCAGGGGCAGCAGCCGGCGCAGTTGCACCGGGCTTGGCACCTTCGACATCGGCCTTGACGATGCGGCCATTGGGTCCGCTTCCCTTGATCGTGGAGAGGTCTACGCCCTTCTGTTCCGCGATGCGCTTGGCCAGTGGCGAGGCAATGATGCGGTCACCCGATGCAGAAGGTGCAGGCGAAGGAGCCGGGGCCGGAGCGGGCGTAGGCGTCGGGGCCGGCGCAACTTCGGCTTCCTCTTCCGCAGGCGCCGGAGCGGCGGCAGGTGCAGCGCCGCCATCGCTGATGGCTTCTACGTCACCGGGGTCCTCGCCCTCTTCGGCGAGCGTGGCGATCACCGTGCCAACGACCACGCCCTCAGTACCTTCTTCGACCTGGATATGGGCGATTACGCCTTCATCGACAGCCTCGAACTCCATCGTGGCCTTGTCGGTCTCGATCTCCGCCATGATGTCACCGGCGGAAACCTGGTCGCCGACCTTGACCAGCCACTTGGCTAGCGTGCCCTCCTCCATAGTGGGCGAAAGGGCGGGCATCTTGATGGCGATGGGCATAATTAGGCGCGATTCCCCGTTGCATTTGCAGTGATCATCGTTCGGCCCGTTCTCTGGCCAATTTGGCGGCTTCAAGCAAGGTTCTTGCGCGAATGAATGTTTCGCTGGATATTCGCTGATCGGGAGAAAAACACGATGCGGGTCTATCTGGTTGTAATCGACGAGACGAAAGAGGCGCATGTCGCCCTGCGTTTTGCTGCGCGCCGCGCCGCGAAGACCGGCGGTGTCGTCAACGTGTTGGCCCTCGTGCCGAAACAGGCCTTCAGCGCCTTTGGCGGGGTTCAGGCTACGATCGAGGAAGAGGCGCGTGACAGGGCGGAAGTCCTCGCCAATTCCGCTGCGGGTGAGTTGATGAGTGAATGCGGGCGTATGCCGCAGGTGGCCGTTCGCACGGATGAAAAAGGGGCGGTTACTGAATATCTTTCCGAACATCCGGAAATTGCAGCACTGGTTCTGGCCGCCGCAGCCGAAGGGCCTCCAGGCCCCATGGTGACGCACTTCTCGGCCAATTCGGGATCACTGCCCTGCCCGCTTTTCATCGTGCCCGGTGGCTTGACCGACGAGCAGATCGACAAGCTAAGCTGATCTAGCGCTTCTTGCCGCGGCCCTGATGGCGGATATTGCCGGGACGGCCGCGCTTGCCGACCTGGTGCTTGCCCTGGCGGTCCTTTCGCGGTTTCGACGCGGGGCGTCTTCCACGCGGTTCGATCGACTGTCCTTCGCTGCCCGGAACCTCGAATTTCAAGGCACCGGTGAGCGGGTTTGCTTCGGCCAGCTTGAGGTCGAGCACATCGCCAACCTTGTAGGTGGTTCCGCTATCCTCGCCGATCAGGGCATGCGCGGCCTCGTCATGGCGGAAATATTCGCGGCCCAGCGAAGAGACCGGCACCAGCCCGTCCCCGCCAAGGTTCACGATGGTGGCGAAGAAGCCGAACTTCTGCACGCCGGTAATGCGGGTCTCGAAAGTCTCGCCCACGCGTCCGGCAAGCCATGCCGCGACATAGCGGTCGATCGTATCGCGCTCCGCTTCCATCGCGCGGCGTTCGGTCATGCTGATCGCCTCGGTAATGCGCGAAAGGTCCTCGCGATCGCGTTCGGACAGCCCCGTTAAGGCGGGCAGGCTGCCCTTGGGCTTGGGCTGTTCCAATCCAAAGGCATCCACCAGCGCGCGGTGTACCAGCAGGTCCGAGTAGCGCCGGATCGGCGAAGTGAAATGCGCATAGGAGCCGAGCGCCAATCCGAAATGCCCGACATTCGCAGGGCCGTAATAGGCCTGCGTCTGGCTGCGCAGCACAGCTTCCATGACCAGCGCCTTCTCACCCGGATCGGCGACATCCTTGATCATGCGGTTGAACAGGCCGGGCGAGATGACCTGGCCAAGCGCCAGCTTCTTGCCGATGGAATCGAAATATTCGCGCAGTGCGATCAGTTTCTCGCGCGTGGGCGGCTCGTGGATGCGATAGACGACGGGTGAAGCCTTGCTTTCCAGGGCCTTGGCCGCCGCGACATTGGCGGCGATCATGAAATCCTCGACCACGCGGTGCGCATCGAGCCTTTCACGCACGGCGATCTCGGAAATCTTGCCATGCTCGTCGAGCATCACACGGCGCTCGGGCAGGTCGAGATCGAGCGGATCACGGGCATTGCGCGCGTCGAACAGCAGCTTCCAAGCGCCCCACAAATTCTGCAAAGCGAGGTCGGCAGTCCCGACATTGGCCGCGGGACTACCCGTCGGCGCCATTGCATCGGCAATATCCATTTTTGCCTTGGGGAAACCGGCATCGGCAATGGCCTGCGCGTCCTCATATGGAATGTTGTGGGCAATACGGACGATGGCGCGCTTGAATTCCCAGCGGGCGATCTGCCCTTCGGCGTCGATCCGCATGTGGCAGACCATGGCTGCGCGATCCTCGTCCTGCCGGAGCGAGCAGACATTGGCCGAGAGCACTTCGGGCAGCATGGGGACCACGCGGTCGGGAAAATAGACCGAATTGCCGCGCTTGCGCGCCTCGCGATCGAGCGCCCCGCCGGGGCGGACATAGTAGGATACATCGGCAATGGCGACGACGACATCATAGCCGCCCTCCTTGTCCGGTGCGGCCCAGATCGCATCGTCATGGTCGCGCGCATCGGCAGGGTCGATCGCGACGATGGGCAGATGGCGGAGATCCTGTCGCTTCTCCTCGCTCAGGGTGAGCTTCGACGCCTCCTCGGCCTCTTTCAGCACCTCTTCGGAGAAGACATTGGGAATGCCGTATTTGTGGATCGCGATGAGGCTGTAGGCCTTGGGCGCGAGCGGGTCGCCCAGCACTTCGAGCACTCGGACACCGGCGCGCGGGCTGCGTCCTGCCGGTTCTGCCAGCACCAGCTGCCCGGCCTCGGCCCCGCCCAGATCGGAGACGGGCGAGCTGTTGCGGATGCGCTTGTCCACCGGGGCGAGCCACGGCTTGCCGCTGCCATCCATCTCGATCACGCCGAGCAAGGCCTGGTCCTGCGCTGGCAGCTTCTTCATCGGATGCGCAAGCCAGCCCTTCCCCGCTTCTTCGGTTCGCGCAAGGATGCGGTCATTGACCCGCAAGGCGGCCTGCTTCTTCCGCTCGATCACTCGCAGGCGCGGTGGCGGCGTTGCGTCGTCGGGCTGCCAGGTTTCGGGAATGGCGACGGGTTCGCCTTCGTCGATTTCGACGATCCGCAGAACCGTCACCTTGGGCAGGCCGCCCATGCGATGGAAGGCGCTTTTCTTTCCGTCGATCAGGCCTTCTTCGGCCATGTCCTTGAGCAGCGCCTTGAGCGCTATCTTCTGTTGGCCCTTGAGCTTGAAATGCTTGGCGATCTCGCGCTTGCCGACAGTCGTGTCGGAGGACTTGATGAATTCGAGGACCTGGTCCTTGCTGGGCAGGCCGAGCTGCTTGTGAGTGCGCGGTGGCATGGGCTTCATGTGGTGGAGGCGGCGAGCAAAGGCAAGCAGCGTGAGCTCGCTGTCCCCCTTGTTCAGGCCTGTTCCTGCGCCGCAGCTTTGGCAGCTTCAACCGGGCAACGTCCTTCCCATTGCCCGGACGTGGCGAGCGGACGAAACCGGCTGAAGGATGTACGATCGGCCGTGTGTTCGGCCTTGTACCGCTCGATCTGGGTCCGATGCTCGCCCGGCCCGTAGGCTGCCGCCATCATCGCCTTGTCGTCTCGCCAGACCGTTGACGTGTAGCCATCGAGACCGCGAATGGGCGGCGTGAAAGTCTGCCGCATCATGTTTCCATCGGCAGTGGCAAGAAAGGCCCGCGCCTTGTCGACATTGAAGCGGAAATCTTTGACCCGAGCAGGATCGAAATCCGGCCCAAGGTCGAAGCCGGCGGTGGTCAGCACCACAAGCGGGCCGCCCGGATCGTCCGGCCAGGGTTCGAGAAACAACCCCGGTCGCTCGATATCCAGCTGGTTGCTTGCGCCGCGATGGGCGATGGGCATGAGCAGGGCGTGCCAGGCTTCCTCGACCTGATCGAGCTTGGGAATGAAGGCGGCGGGATTGTCGAAAGCGCGCTGCGCATCTTCACGTTCACGGAAGAGTCCGACTGCTCCCCAGATCTGGCTCGGCAAGCGCAGCCCATCGGGGCCGACCGGCCCGTCCGGGCCCGTCCTCCAGCTCCCAGCTCCCCGCGGTGCAAGCGAAAGATCGAGCGTTTTGGGCGTCTCGATTTGCTTGTAGCGAATCCAGTGAAGCGTTGCCCAGCGGCATAGTCCGACCATGCGATCCTCCCCCTGCGAAACGTGGACGCCGGTCGATGAAAACACAAGGTTTGCAGAATGGTTCATCTTCCATGTAGGAGGCGCTGGTTAACTGGTTTCAGGAAAAACCGGACTGGAGACATTACTCTGATGAACGCACGTCTGACAGCGGCCTTGCTGGCGAGTTCGCTGCTTGCCACCCCTGCCCTTGCCCAACAGAGCCCATATGACTTTGCAGGTGCAATCTATGCCGATGCTCCCGACGCCGAGGCCCTGAATGCCCGATGCGAGGAATATATAGGCGAGATCGAGCGTCGCTTTTCCGCGCTGGAGAACCAGGCTGGGCCGGCCACGGTCGAGAGTGTGCTGAAGCCTTATGACGACCTTGGCGGCCTGATGTATGTTGCCGGTGCTGAGTTCTACTCTTTCGGCCAGTCGATGGACACGCCGGAAAAGCGTGAAGCGGGTTTCGACTGCTCCGACCGCATCGACCAGATCAGCACTCGCTTGGGCCTGTCGCGGCCTGTCTATGATCGCCTCTCCGCCGTGGATGCGAGCGACGAAGACGAAGAAACGCAATATTACCTGCGCGAAACGCTTGCCGCCTTCGAGCGCAGCGGTATCGCCCTTGAGGGCGAGGATCGCGAACGCTTCCAGCAATTGCAGGAAGAACTGACCGAGCTGAGCAGCGAGTTCAGCCAGAACTATGCCAATGCGCGCATTGTCCTCAAGGTCCTGCCGCGCGAGCTCGACGGCCTGCCGCAAGACTGGATCGATGCCCATCCTCCGGGCATCGACGGCATGGTAGAGGTCTCCACGGACGGGACCGATTATTCGCCGATCATGTCCTATGCCAATGACGACAATCTGCGCGAGCGCATGGCGCGCGCCTATTTGTCGCGGGCCTTCCCGGACAATAGCGCGGTGCTCGGCCAGATCTTCACCAAGCGCGACGAGATGGCACGCCTGCTTGGCCGACCGGACTACGCGACGCTGCTCTTCGAAAACCGCATGCTGAAGACGCCGGAAGAAGTGCAGGCGCACCTCGACGAACTGGCGGCAGCAGCCTCGCCCGCCGCGGTAAGTGACAAGGCCTTCATGCAGGAAATTCTCGATGCCGAGCGCGATGGCGCGCCGCTGAGCATGTTCAATGCCAGCTGGGCGAGCCAGCATGTTCTCAAACAGCGCTTCGACCTCGATCCGCAGGAGGTCCGCCAGTATTTCACCTATGACAATACCCGCGCCGGCATTTTCGAGCTGACGCAGGACCTGTTCCAGGTCGAAATTCGCGACTGGGATACACCGGTCTGGCATCCCGATGTCGAGGCCTTCCAGATCTTCGAGGACGGCGAGCTGGTCGGCAGCTTCTACCTCGACGCGCATCCGCGCCCCGGCAAATACCAGCATGCCAACCACATTGCGCTTCGTCGCGGCGTGCGGGGCGAAACGCTGCCGGTATCCGTGCTCACCATGAACCTGCCGCAGGGTGGCTATGACACCGGCCTGATGGAACATGGCCAGGTGGAGACATTTCTTCACGAATTCGGTCATTTGCTGCACAATATCCTGGGCGGCGACCAGCGCTGGTTCTCCATGTCCGGCGTGGCGACCGAGCGCGATTTCGTGGAAGCGCCGAGCCAGATGCTGGAAAACTGGGTCTACGACTATGACACGTTGGTGCGCTTTGCCCGCAATGAAGCAGGAGAGGTCATTCCTCGCGAAATGGTCGAGCGGATGAATGCCGCGCGGGTCTTCGGCAATGGCGTCTACGAGCTGGGCCAGCTGGGCTATTCCAACACCTCGCTGCGCTTCCACCAAGGTGCTCCGGACGACCCGAGCGCGGATGCGATCAGCGAAGCCTATCGCGCCTATCACGCCGTCTATGATCCTTATGGTGGGCGTCCTGAAGGCACGCATCAGGAAGCAACGTTCAGCCATCTGGATGGCTATTCGGCGGGCTATTACACCTATGGTTGGAGCCGCGTGATCGCTGCCGACCTGTTTAGCCGTTTCGAGGAGGCGGGGCTGCGCGACCCGGAGACAGCCATGGACTATCGCAACCTCGTGCTGGGCGCAGGCGGCAGCAAGCCGGCGGCAGAGCTTATCGAGGATTTCCTCGGGCGCCCGGTCAATGCCGATGCCTTCAAGGCGTCGCTCGAACTGCCTGGAAGCGAAGACTAGACCAACCGATGGAAAGCCCCGCCCGGCACCGTGCTGTTGGCGGGGCTTTTGTCTCCTGAAACGCGATAGGGCCGCCCCAACCGCCTCATTGCCAAGCCATGTTTCAGTTTCTACTGTAACGGCATTCATCCCGAGATCTGGAAAGCCCTCCCTATGATGACCAAGACGATTGTCGCCACGCTGCTTGCAGCGACTTCTCTTTCCCATCCTGCGCAAGCCGCTGACGTTCGCGACATCATGGGCTCGATCATCGCCAGTCCGGAAAGCGTCGAAGTGCTCGATGCGAAGTGCGACACATATGTCGAGGGTGTCGAGGAACGGCGCAGCGCGATCATTGGCGGTACGGGCACGGCTACGGTCGAGAACACGCTGGTTCCCTATGATGAGATCACGGCCCTGATTAACGCCGGACTCGGCGAATTCAGCCTGTACCAGCAGGTCATGCTCACGCCGGAATTGCGCGATGCCGGCGGCGCTTGCGCGGTGCGCCTGACCTCGCTCAACAGCGAGATTTCGCTTTCGCGGCCGATCTATGATCGTCTTGCTGCGGTAGGCACATCTTCGGCCGATGAACTGACGCAGTCCTATCTCACCGATACGCTTGCCGCATTCGAGCGGGCGGGCGTCGCCCTGGACGACGAGCAACGCGCGCGCGTGCAGGAAATTCAGGACGAGATGGCGCAGATCTCGACCGAGTTGGCACGCAATATTGCCGAAGACGTGCGCAGTGTGAAAGCGCGGCCCGAGGAACTGGCGGGCTTGCCGCAGGACTTCATCGATGCTCATGAGCTGGACGAGGACGGCATGATCACGCTGACCACGGCCAGCACCGATTACCAGCCGGTCATGTCCTATGCTTCGAGCGACGAGCTGCGGCAGCGCTTCTCGGTTGCCTATACGCAGCGTGCCTGGCCGCAGAACGATGCACCGCTGGCGCGTCTGTTCGAATTGCGCAGCGAGCTTGCGCGACTGCTCGGGCGACCCGACTTCGCAACGCTGGCGCTAGAAGACAAGATGCTCGACACGCCGTCCAAGGTGATCGAGCTCATGGCCGAAACCAACCGCGTTGCCCGTCCGGTGGCGCAGCGCGACTACGAGATGATCCTTGAAGCCTTCCGGAGCGTGGAACCAGATGCGCAATGGCTCGAATACTGGCAGCAGGGATATGCCCAGACGCTCGCTCAGGGAATGTTCTTTTCCTACGATCCGCAGGAAACGCGTCAGTATTTCACCTATAACAACGTCCGCGACGGCGTATTCAAGCTGACCGAAGACCTGTTTGGCGTCGAGATTCGCCGCTGGGACACGCCGGTCTGGAACGAGGATGTCGAAGCCTTCGAAATGCTCGACAATGGCGAAGTTATCGGCCGGTTCTATTTCGACAGTCATCCGCGGCCGGGCAAATATACCCATGCCAACATGATCCCGATCTATCCGGGCGTTCCGGGCGAGGATGTGCCCGTTGGGGCATTGGTGCAGAACCTGCCCGCGGGCGACTATGATACCGGCCTGATGGAACATGGCCAGGTGGAGACGTTGCTTCACGAATTCGGCCACATGATTCACGGCATGTTCGGTGGGACCCAGCACTACTTCGGGCAGAACTTCCTGACCGTTGAATGGGACGTGGTCGAAGCGCCGAGCCAGATGCTCGAAAACTGGGTCTATGACTATGACACGCTGGCCAATTTCGCCCGCAACGAAGAAGGGGAAACGATCCCGCGCGAGCTCGTCGAACGGATGAACCGCGTGCGCTATTTCGGACAGGGTATGTTCGAGATGGGCCAGCTGGGCCTCACCAATACCTCTTTCGAATTCCACCGCCAGAACGTGCCGACTGACCTCGGCGTGGCGATGCGCGCCTGGTATAATGAATATGCCATGGTGCAGCTGCCCAACTACACACAGCGGCAGGCGAGTTTCGGCCATCTCGATGGCTATTCCGCCTTCTATTACACCTATCTCTGGTCGCGTGTGGTGGCAGCTGACCTGTTCGCCCAGTTCGAGGCTGCGGGCATTCGCAATCGCGATGTGGCCAATCGGTATCGTGAGACGATCCTTGCCCCGGGCGGGACAAAACCTGCTGAGGAAATTGTCCGCGATTTCCTGGGTCGCGATGTCGAGCTCGACGCTTTCCGCGAAGGCCTCGAGAAAGGCCTCCAATAGGCGGTCGCCCTAGGGCCGGGCCGGTTCTTCGCCGTACCGGTTCGGCCCGGGCTGCGACTTCATGATACCAAAGATCAAGACGAACAGGACCCCCGCCCAGCGGATCAAGCCCGAGGCGGCCGTTTCGGAACTGATTGCCACCACGAATTGCGGATTACCCGAGGCGATTGCCTCATCCATCATGGCCTGCATGTGGTCGAGGCTGAGATAGCCGATAATCTGTGAATAGAGCAGCGTCCCGACCGGGATGAGGGCGAGCCAGCCGCTGAATCCGGCATCGTGCAGGCGGCGAACGAAAGAAGCCAGGAGCAATGCCGCCGTTACCAGACGCAGGACCATGGAATAGACCGCCATGGGTTCAAGCGAGTTGGACAGGCTGGCATAGGTGGCGGCCTGGATTTCGGCCTCGCTCATCCCGCTCTGCACGCCCTGGGTAACGCTGCCGATGATATTACCCATCATCGGGGCGGAAATGACAATGCCGATCAGGATCTGCACGATTACCAGGAATAACAGGTAGACCCAGAAGGTCCGCCTTACATCACGCCCGGAAAAATCTCCCAGGTGCGATAGCTGGTAGCGGATGATTTCCCACATTCTGCGTCACCTCCCCAAGTGATCTTGCGTCAATATGCGCGCGCAACCACGATCTTTTCAACTGCCTTGTTGCCCGTGAAGATGCAGGTCCCGCTGGCGGGACCGGCATCCTTGGGGACGTTGCGGATCGTCAGCTTGAGCGATTTGAGCTGTTCGACAACCTTGTCGAGAGCTTCACCGCTCGGCCTGGACCAATCGACTTCGACCCAGCCGGGATAGCGATTTTCCTCGCCGAAGAATGCCGAAAGCTCCTCCATTGTGGTGATATCGCGAGTGATATTGGCGTCGCGCCGTTCGCGCGCCTCATTGAACAGGGCTGCCTGGATATCGGCCAGCAATTGCGTCATCGACTGCACAGCCTCGTCGCGCTGCGGATAGGAGAAGGCCGGCTTGCCGCCCTCGCCCCACAGCCGGTCTCGGCGCAACAAGCTGACCTTGCCGCCTTCCATGTCGCGTCCACCGACCTCGATGATCACCGGGGCGCCCTTGCGCACCCAGTCCCAGCGCTTGGCCGCGGCTTTGCCCGGGGTCTTGTCGAGCAGCACGCGCACCGGCTCGCCAAGCGTACTTTCCTGCGCGATCATCGCGCGCAGTTCCTCGCAATAGGCAAGCAGCGCCTCGTCTTCCGGCTTTTCGCGCAGCATGGGCAGGATTACCACCTGGTGCGGCGCAATGCGTGGCGGTACGCGGAGCCCGTCATCGTCTCCGTGAGTCATGATCACGCCGCCGATCAGGCGCGTGGAAACGCCCCAACTGGTCGTGTGGCAATATTGCTGGCCGCCTTCCTTGTCCTGGTACTGGATACCGGCGGCATGGGCGAAATTGGTGCCGAGGTAGTGACTGGTCCCGGCCTGGAGTGCCTTGCCGTCCTGCATCATGGCCTCAATCGACCAGGTCTCGAGCGCTCCGGGAAAACGTTCATTTTCGGGCTTTTCACCTGCGATCACCGGCAGCGCCAAGTCATCCTCGGCACAGGCGCGGTACATTTCCAGCGCGCGATGCGTTTCCGATAGCGCGTCTTCTGCGTCGGCATGGGCCGTGTGCCCCTCCTGCCACAGGAACTCGCTGGTGCGCAGGAACATGCGCGTACGCATTTCCCAGCGAACGACATTGGCCCACTGGTTTGTGAGCAGCGGCAGGTCACGCCAACTCTGGATCCAGCGGGCCATGGCATCGCCAATGATCGTTTCGGATGTCGGGCGCACGACCAATGGTTCTTCGAGCTTGGCCTCGGGATCGGGGATCAAGCCACCTTTCCCGTCCGCTATCAGGCGGTGATGGGTGACGACGGCCATTTCCTTGGCGAAGCCCTCGACATGACTAGCCTCGCGCTCAAAATTGGCGAGCGGGATGAAGATCGGGAAATAACAGTTCTGCACCCCGGCGGCCTTGATCCGGTCGTCCATCAGGCGCTGGATGCGTTCCCAGATGCCATATCCCCAGGGCTTGATGACCATGCAGCCGCGCACCCCCGATTCTTCGGCGAGGTCGGCGGCGGAAATGACTTCCTGGTACCATTGCGCGAAATCGTCTTCGCGTTTGACTGACAATGCGTGGCGTATTGCGGACATGTCCTGCCTGGATAGCTGCGTTGGGATACGCGCCTCCCATGGCGCTGCTGGAGCGCCAAGTCGAGGGCCTAGTTGTGGGAAAACGCGACTAGTCGCCGAGCTTGTTCAGCTTTTCCTGCATGGCGGTCATTTGCGCGCGCAACTCATCCAGCTCGCTCGCCTCATCCTTCTTGGACGCAGCCGGAGCACCATTGCCATTGGTTGATTTGGGCATGAAGGCAGAAGCCGCGGCCTCGAACATGGCCATGTTGGTTTCCGCCATCTTGGTGAAAGCTTCTGGCCCCATGCTGGTCTTGAACGCTTCCTGCAGTTTAGACTGATTGGCACGGAAATTGTCCATGCTCGCCTCGAGATAGGGAGGCATCATGGCCTGCATGGAATTGCCGTACATCGAGATGAGCTGGCGCAGAAAGTTGACCGGCAGCAACTGCTCGCCATTGGCCTCTTCTTCCATAATAATCTGCGTCAGAATGGCATGGGTAATGTCGTTGCCCGTCTTGGCATCAAGAACCTGGAAATCCATGCCTTCGCGCGTCATCCGGGCCAGGTCGTCAAGCGTGATATAGCTCGATGACTGAGTGTTGTAGAGACGCCGGTTGGCGTACTTCTTGATGATGATGGGTTCGTCTCCCGAACCTTCCTTGCCTGCCATGCCCGCCACTCTCGACTTGTTGTTTCTACCGCACCTTAGCACTTGCAGCATGAACTTGGCAATCTCGTGCCGTCAATTTGTCGTGTCGAATCGTTTTCCAAGCGTGGTGAGGAGCTCATATTGAGAAAGTCCGCTGGCTTCCGCATTGCGCAGCAAGTCGAACGGAACATTGAGGAAATCTCCTTCCCTCGCCTCCGGGCAGCCTGTGCAGTCCACGACGATCATGTCCATCGAAACGCGGCCGAGGATGGGCAGCGCGAGGCCATCTTTGTGCAGTGCCGAACCCGGCCCCCTGCACCGCAGAAAGCCGTCGGCATATCCGATCGCCACCGTGGCTACTCTCATGGGGCCTGCAGCGGTAAACAGGGCATTGTATCCAACCGCGTCCCCCGCAACGAGATCGCGCATCTGGAGGATGGCGGCCTGTGGCCAGGCAACTTGCTTTATCCGGTCGGCAAGCTCGGGCCTGGCGATGCCGCCATAGAGCGAAAGGCCCGGCCGTGTGAGGTCGAACGCATAGTCCGTTCCCAGCGCGATTCCGGCACTGTTGGCGAGGCTGTAACGTTTTGCGCGAACCGATGAACTGACCGAGCGGAATGCAGCAAGCTGCGCGGCATTCTTGGGGCTGTCTTCGTCGGCCGAAGCGAGGTGCGACATGCAGATGTCCACCTCCAGCCGAGCAATTGCCTCGTCGCCAAGATCAGCCATTGGCAGGCCGAGCCGGTTGATCCCGCTATCCACCATCAGGTGGCAAGTTGCACCGCCCGCTCCGATCCAATGGCCCACCTGCTCCAGCGAATTGAGCACCGGCCGCACTCCGGTTGCGAGGGCGAAGCGGGCCTCTTGCGCGTTACGTAAACCATGCAGCACGCTGATCTGATCGGCCGGGACATGGCGCAGCAAAGCGGGAACTTCGCTCCAATGGGCGACGAAGAATTCTCGCGCTCCGGCAGCCGAAAGTGCAGGAACCACGTGATCGACGCCGAGGCCGTAGCCGTCTGCCTTGACGGCGGCGCCAGCGGGCGCCGAACCCGACATGGCATCGAGCGCCTGCCAATTGTGTGCCAATGCCTCCCGGTCGATCCCCAGGCGCAGGGCTGCTGGAGGCAGGTCAGGCCCGGTCATCGCTCACACTTCATCGGCGAAATCGCGCGGAGGGCCATTGGGCAGTCCCCACAGGGCAACGAGAAGGCCGAAGGCGACGACCACCCATGTGTACCAGAGGCCAGCAAAGGCATCGCCGCTGGTCGCAACGATATAGCCCGCGATAAGCGGCAAGAACCCGCCAAGATAGCCTGCCCCGATATGATAGGGGATCGACATGGAGGAATAGCGAATGCGAGGCGGGAACATCTCCGACAGCACGGCGGCCACCGAGCCATATGCCAGTGCGGCCAGACCGCCCAGGGCCATCAATGCTGCGCAAATTCCGAGGATGTTGAGCAATGGCGGCGTCTGGCGCGAGAAGTCATATCCGGCGTCTTCCAGTGACCTTTGCACCGATGCCTTGCGGGAACTGTCATCCTGCATGTCTATCGCAGGTTGCTCCCTGCCGATCGAAATTCGCGCATCGCCGTAAGGATCGCTCACGTCGTAAGGGACGCCAATACTGGTCAGATCCTGCAGAAGCTTGCCACAGGTCGTGGCCTGCACATCGGCAAAGGCATCATATTGGCAGCCTTCACCACTGACCACCACCGGTGCCGCTTCGGCGCTTTCGCGAAGACCCGGATTGGCGAGCGCGCCCATACCCCAATAGATCGGGAAGAGCAGCAGCAGAGTCAGCCCCGCACCAAGGACGATGGGAAGCTTGCGACCGACCTTGTCCGACCATTTGCCGACAAAGACGTAGAAGCTCATGGTGATGAGACCGGTGACCAGCATGATGATCTCCACCAGACCTTCCTCGAGCCGCATGGGGCCGCGCAGGAAGCTCAGAGATGAGAAGTACGCGGTGTACCAGATCGTCGTCAGGATACCCGTTACGCCAAAGAGGGCGACGAAGATGCGCTTCTTGTTGCCCGGATAGGTGAAGCTCTCGGTAAAGGGGTTCTTGGCGGTTTCGCCTGCTTCCTTCATGGCCTTGAAGACAGGGCTTTCGGATAGCTTCATGCGCATCCACAGCGAAATGCCGAGCAGCGCGATGGAAAGCAGGAATGGCACGCGCCAGCCCCATTCGTTGAAGGCCTCTGTCGGGATCAGCGCCCGGCACAGGATCACCACGAGGATGGAAAGCACGAAGCCGCCGACAACGCTTGCCTGAATGTAGGAAGTGTAGAGGCCGCGCTTTTCGGGAGGGGCATGTTCGGCAACATAAATCGCTGCACCGCCATATTCGCCGCCCAGCGCGAGGCCTTGCAGGATGCGGAAAAGCAAGACGATGGCCGGTGCCGCAAGGCCGATCGTTTCGGCGCTGGGCACGAGGCCGACACCGGCCGTGGCAATGCCCATCAGGGTAACGGTGACGAGGAAGGTGTATTTCCGCCCGAGCTTGTCACCCAGAAAGCCGAACAGGATCGCGCCAAGCGGACGGAACCCGAACCCGACCGCGAAGCCGGCCCAGACGAGCAGTATGGATAGTGTTTCATTATCGGCGGGGAAGAATGCCTGCGCGATCAGCGTTGCCAGCGTGCCATAGATGAAGAAATCATACCACTCGAACACGGTGCCCGCCGACGATGCGGCGATGACGAGGCGAATTTCCTTCGCACTCGGCTCGCGTTCGGCAATGATCGTATCGCTCATCCGGATCCCCCACCCTCTTGAGGGCCCAGTGGTTAGCTTGCGCTGGCCGCGCTGGAAAGTGCCGAGATAGCCGCCTTCCACGGCAGCATGATAGCCCCATGGCGCGCCGGATAGTCCCGCGCTGCGGCAAGCTTGTCGAGGTCGGGCCAATCGGCAATCGGCGCCTCGCCTTCAAGCCAGCCCTCCATCCGGTCATGCGCGGCCTTGATCGCGGCGAGATCGCAGCCCTTGGCATGGCGGGCGAAGATGGCCGCCGATGCCTGGCCGACGGCGCAGGCGCGTATCCGCATGCCCAGTGCGTCGATGCGACCCAGGCCGTCAAGCGACAGATCAAGCTGCAGAGTGCTGCCGCAGGTGGGAGCGCGTGCCTCGCCATGCAATGGCAAGTTTTCCATCGCAGGCCAGTTGGCCAGTTCGACCGTCAGCCCCAGCAGGTCGGGCGAGTAGAGTTTCTCCGTACTCATGACCCGACCCATTCCTCGATCTCTTCCCGGCGTTCCTCGATCAGCTGCACCAGCGCTTCCGAGCTTGCATTGATGAAGGGATAGGTGCGGGCGGTATGCATCCATGCCGGGCGACCGCTGACGCCCCAGGTGGCATCGAAGCCGAGCACGAGCAGCGAGAAGGCCATGACCACGATGATTACGCCCTTTACTGCGCCGAGACCGAAGCCGAGCACGCGGTCGATCGGGCCTAGCACGGATTTGCGTGTCGTGCTCCCGGCGCGGCGGGCAATCAGCTTCATGGCCGCGTAGGGAATCAGCAGGAGAATGGCGAAAGCGAGAATGGACGCCCCGATCGGGGTGCCCATAAAGGCGAAGATGACCGCGGTCAGGTCTGTGTGCAGGTAATGGATTGCGAAGATCGCCAGCACCCATGCGCTGAGCGAAAGCACTTCCTGCACGAAGCCGCGCAGGAATCCGCCAATTGCGCCGACCCCGACGATTAGCAGCACGATGATGTCGAAGCCGTTCATTCTGACGGGAAGATTATGGGTTCGCCATCACCCGGTCAACGAGGCCTGTCAGCGCGGAAAGCCCGGAATAGCGTAGTTTCGCCACGTTCTGTCCTCCATCTGCCCGAGACTCACTTGGCCCGCAACCGCTATCGAAGCCGAGCTTGGCCGCTTCGCGCAGGCGCAGGGAGGAGTGAGAAACCGGCCTGATCTCGCCCGAGAGCGAGACTTCTCCGAACCAGATGCTGCGTAAGGGAAGCGGCTTGTCGGCAAGTGCGGAGACGAGTGCGGCGGCCACGGCAAGGTCCGCCGCCGGATCCGACAGGCGATATCCCCCGGCAACGTTGAGATAGACTTCGGCCGAGGAGAAATTGAGTCCGCAGCGCGATTCCAGCACGGCGAGCAGCATGGCGAGGCGTCCATTGTCCCAGCCGACCACGGCGCGGCGCGGGGTTGCGCCCGATTGCAGCCGCACGATCAGAGCCTGTATCTCTACCAGCACCGGCCTAGTACCTTCGAGCGCGGGGAAAACCGCGCTTCCAGCGACCGGTTCCTCGCGGCCGGACAGGAACAGCATGGAGGGGTTGGAAACCTCTTCCAGCCCTGCACCTTCCATCGAGAAGACGCCGATCTCGTCCACTGCGCCAAAACGGTTCTTGAGCGCGCGCAGGATACGGTACTGGTGGCTGCGCTCTCCTTCGAAGCTCATCACCACATCGACCATATGTTCGAGCACGCGCGGCCCGGCGATATTGCCGTCCTTCGTCACATGGCCGACCAGGACCAAGGCGACATTGTTCTCCTTGGCGTAGCGGATCAGCTCGAAAGCGGAGGCACGAACTTGGCTGACCGTGCCCGGTGCGCCCTCGATCATGTCCGAATGCATGGTCTGGATCGAGTCCACCACCAGCAGGTCGGGCGGAGCACCCGAGCCCAAGGTCGTGAGAATGTCGCGCACCGAAGTGGCGGCCGCCAGTTTGATGGGAGCATCGGCCAGACCGAGCCGCTTGGCACGCATGCGCACTTGCCCGGTTGCCTCTTCCCCACTGACATAAACGGACTGCGACCCTGCCTTTGCAATGGCGGCAGCGGCCTGCAGCAGAAGCGTGGATTTTCCGATGCCCGGTTCGCCGCCCATCAGGATCGCGCTGCCCGGGACGACGCCCCCGCCCAATGCGCGATCGAATTCGGCGAGGCCGGTCGAACGGCGGCTTAGCGCTTCGCTCGGCGCGTCGAGCGCTTCGAACTGGATGCTGCGGCCTCCTGCCGACAGGTCATGCCGCGCGGAGAACTTCGTTTCCGGCGCTTCTTCGACGAGCGAATTCCATGCCGAGCAGTCGGGGCACTGGCCTTGCCAGCGGGAGGACACCGCACCGCATTCCTGGCAAATATAGCGTTTCTTGGGTTTGGCCATCGGTGCGGCCTAGCGGGAACAAAGATAGAACACAAGCGCTAGAGGCTCATCCACACTGCTTCGACGAACGCATCGTCCTGCACATAGACATTGCCCGGGCTCAGCCCCTCGACCGGCTTGGCCGCTACGGCCTCTTCAAGCGTTAGCCCCTGTTCCTTCAGCGCCGCAATATTGTGCGTCCCGGCTGCGATCATATCGCGGAAGGCGATTACGTCGGCCTTGCTGGCCAGCTCCCCATGCCCCGGGATGACGATCGTGTCGTCGTTCAGCCGCTCGATGGCGAAATCGAGCCCCGCAAGGAAAGTGAGCACGTTGCCGCCAGATTCCACGTCAATCACCGGCCAGCCATGTTCGTACATGAACATGTCTCCCAGATGCGCGACATTGGCTTCGCGCCAGAAGACCACGCTGTCCCCGTCTGTATGGCCGCCGCCAACATACATCACGTCGAGGGAATCGCCATTGAGGTGGAGCGTAACGGACTGCTGGTAGGTAACCACTGGCAGGGCCTCGGGCACGCCGGGTTCGGAAACGATACCCATGACCGAACCGCCCGCTGCAATCCGGTCACGCACGCTTTCATGGGCAAGGATCGTTGCACCCGCTGCGCCGAACAGGGCGTTGCCTGCAGCATGGTCCCAATGCCAATGCGTATTGACCACGAAACGCGCGGGGCTGGCGCCGAGTTCGGCAACCGCATCCTGCAATCCGGGCACCATGGGTGCGAATTGGTCATCCACCAGCAGCGTACCATCATCGCCATAGGCAACGCCGACATTGCCGCCAACGCCGTAGAGCACGGCGATGCCGGGCTTCACCTCGACCGTACGAACCGGCTGTGCAGGGATGTTCTGCGCAACGACGGCCGTGGCCGCGAAGCCGGCTGTCAGGAATAATGCCGCTCGGGCAAGTGCTTGCATGGTGATCCTCACTCTCACGGGAGATGCTAGTCACGCGCCACGCAAATGTCAGCCGGAAAAGGCATCCTTCAAACGGTCGAAGAAACCGCGGCTTTCGGGGCACTCCTCGCCTGTCTCGGTTTCGCGAAACTCGCACAGGATTTCCTTCTGCCGGGCGGAAAGCCTGGTCGGCGTCTCCACGGCAATCTCGACCACGAGGTCTCCGCGGCCCCTGCCCTGCAATACCGGCATGCCCGCACCGCGCTTGCGCAATTGCTTGCCCGACTGGATGCCCGCCGGAATGTCGATCTTGTGCGTATCGCCATCGAGGCCGGGAATATCGACCGAGCCGCCCAGCGCGGCTGTCGTGAAGCTGATCGGCATACGGGTGAAAAGCGCCGTTCCCTCGCGCTCGAACACGGCATGCTTTCGGACGTGGATGAAGATGTAGAGGTCGCCCGCAGGTGCGCCCATCGGTCCCGCCTCGCCTTTGCCCGCAAGGCGGATGCGCGTGCCATTGTCGACACCGGGTGGAACTTCGACTGTGAGCGTCTGGACCTTGTCCACCCTGCCTTCGCCGCGGCAATCATGGCAGGCCTGTTCGAGGACCTCGCCGCGACCGTGGCAGACCGGACAGGGACGTTCGATGACGAACAGGCCCTGCTGCGCGCGCACCTTGCCATGGCCGTGACAGGTATTGCAGCCGCGTTTGCTGGTTCCCGGCTCTGCGCCGCTGCCCGAGCAGGTTTCGCAGGCGGTAGCGACTTCGACCTGAATTTCGGAGGACTTGCCGTGGAAGGCCTCTTCCAGGCCCACTTCCATATCGTAGCGCAGGTCTGCACCGCGCCGCGGGCCTCTGCGCGCGCCGCCGCCGCCAAAAGCGCTTCCAAAAATGGTCTCGAAGATATCGCCGATGTCGCCGAAATCGGCGCCCGGATGTCCGCCCGGCCCGCCGCCACCCTGCGTGAAGGCTTCATGCCCGTAGCGATCATAGGCGGCGCGTTTTTGCGGATCTTTCAGGCAGTCATAGGCGACACTGATGGCCTTGAACTTGGCCTCGGATTCCTCGCAGCCGGGATTGCGGTCGGGATGATGTTTCATCGCCAGCTTGCGATAAGCGGACTTGATCGCCGCACCGTCGGCATCGCGGCTGACGCCGAGAATTTCGTAAAAGTCTATTTCGGTAGCTGACATTCTTGCCCCCGTGCGGCCTCAACCGCCACCGATGCTGGTACACCGGTGGCGGTCATGGTCTTCATCAGGACGATCAGCCCTTGTTGTTGTCTTCGTCGACTTCCGAGAACTCGGCGTCGACAACTTCCTCGTCGTCGGCGGAGGACGAAGCGCCCTCGCCTGCATCGGCAGCGCCTTCCTGCGCGGCAGCCTGATCCTTTTCGTAGATCTGCTGCCCCATCTTCATGGCGGCCTCCGTCAGGGCCTGAGACTTGGCGTTGATGGCGTCGACATCGTCACCTTCGAGCGCGGTCTTGGCTTCCGCCAGGGCCGTTTCGACAGCTGCCTTGGTATCGGCATCGACCTTATCGCCATTTTCCTCGAGCTGCTTCTCGGTCGCATGGACGAGGCTGTCGGCCTGGTTGCGGGCCTCTGCCGAAGCGCGACGCTTCTTGTCCTCTTCGGCGAACTTCTCGGCATCCTGGACCATCTGGTCGATGTCCGCATCCGAAAGGCCGCCGGAAGCCTGGATCTTGATCGTCTGCTCCTTGCCCGTGCCCTTGTCCTTGGCGGACACGTTGACGATGCCGTTGGCGTCGATGTCGAACGTGACTTCGATCTGCGGCACGCCGCGCGGCGCCGGGGGAATGCCAAGCAGGTCGAAATTGCCGAGCAGCTTGTTGTCTGCAGCCATTTCGCGCTCGCCCTGGTAGACCTTGATCGTCACCGCATTCTGGTTGTCCTCGGCGGTCGAATAGGTCTGGGTCTTCTTGGTCGGGATCGTGGTGTTACGATCGATCATGCGCGTGAACACGCCGCCCAGCGTCTCGATGCCCAGCGAAAGCGGGGTCACGTCGAGCAGCAGCACGTCCTTGACGTCACCCTGCAGAACGCCGGCCTGGATGGCTGCACCCATGGCAACGACTTCGTCCGGGTTCACGCCGGTATGCGGCTTGGAGCCGAAGAACTTCTCGACCACTTCGCGCACCTTGGGCATGCGCGTCATGCCGCCGACAAGGATGACCTCATCGATCTGGTCCTTGGTCACGCCGGCATCTTCCAGTGCCTTCTTGCACGGGTCGAGCGTACGCTGGATCAGCTTGTCGACCATCTTTTCGAGGTCGGCGCGGCTGATCGTTTCGACCAGGTGAAGCGGAGTGGAGCTGCCGCCTTCCATGCGTGCGGTGATGAAGGGAAGGTTTACCTCGGTGGTCTGCGAGCTCGACAGCTCGATCTTGGCCTTTTCCGCGGCTTCCTTGAGGCGTTGCAGGGCGAGCTTGTCGCTCCGCAGGTCCATGTTTTCCTTCTTCTGGAACTGATCGGCGAGATATTCCACCACTGCAGTGTCGAAGTCCTCACCGCCGAGGAAGGTATCGCCATTGGTCGACTTCACTTCGAACACGCCATCACCGATTTCGAGGATGGAGATGTCGAAGGTACCGCCGCCAAGGTCGAACACGGCGATGGTCTTGCCGTCGTCCTTGTCCATGCCATAGGCGAGCGCAGCCGCAGTCGGCTCGTTGATGATGCGCTCGACCTCAAGACCGGCGATCTGGCCGGCATCCTTGGTTGCCTGTCGCTGCGCGTCGTTGAAATAGGCCGGCACGGTAATCACGGCCTTGGTGACCGTCTCACCGAGATAGCTCTCGGCGGTTTCCTTCATCTTCTGCAGGATGAAGGCCGAAATCTGGCTGGGGGAATACTTCTCGCCACCGGCTTCGACCCAGGCATCGCCATTCTTGCCCTCGACAATGTCGTAGGGGACCAGTTCCATGTCCTTCTTGGTCATGGGGTCGTTGAAACGGCGGCCGATAAGGCGCTTGATGGCGAACAGCGTGTTGTCCGGATTGGTAACGGCCTGGCGCTTGGCAGGCTGGCCGATCAGGCGCTCACTGTCCTTGGTGAATGCGACGATAGACGGCGTCGTACGCGCGCCTTCCGAATTCTCGATAACCTTGGGCTTGCCGCCATCCATCACAGCGACACACGAATTGGTCGTACCCAGGTCGATACCGATAATCTTGCTCATGGTTCCCCACTCATTCCTTTCATTGGACGCTGCACTTTCGGCCTCCCGTCCCACGGCAAGGCCCCTTGGCAGCTCGAAAACAAACAAAGCTTACGCGGGCGATATAGGTGGGCTTTTGCGAGGCACAAGGACCGCACGGGCACTTGGCAGGAAATGGGCCAGCCACTAGGTGCATGGCAGATTTCAAAAGAGGATTTTCATGCGCAAACCGCTGATGATGGCCGCTGCGGCCGCTTGCCTGCCCTTGCTACTGGGCGCCTGCGGAAGCGAGTCGGAAGCTCCGGTCGAGGCAGCTCCGGAGGCGCCCGACGGGATTTCGGTCAGCGATGGCAGAATGAACCTGCCGGCCATCCTGGGCAATCCGGCAGCGGTCTATTTCGCAATTACCAATGGTAGCGAGGCCCCGGCGATCCTACGCGCCGCCTATGTCGACGCGGCGGAAGAGGCAATGCTCCACGCCTCGGTCGAAGTAGACGGTGTCATGCGTATGGAACATCAGGAAAGCATTGCCATTGCGCCCGGCGAAACCGTGAACTTTGCGCCCGGTGGCCTGCATGTGATGGCGATGGACCTCGACCCTGCGCTTGAACCGGGTGGAACGGTCGAAGTGACGCTGACCTTCGAAAGCGGCGACAAGGTGAGCTTCCCGGTACAAATCCGCGCCCCCGGTGATGCCTCCTGACGCAGGCAGTTGCCCCCTGCCCGATCGGCGGAGAAAGACTGCTGACACAGGGCGAAATCGCGCTTGCCGAAAGCGTGTTCGGCGATGGCATCGACTATGCCAAGGTTACTATCAGGCGCCGCAAATGGTTTCCCTTCCATCCCAGACGGGTGACCATGGCTCCGCGCGGCCATATCCATTTCCATCCGCAAGGCTCATCCTACTGCGAGGACTTCGCCTTCGCCTCGCTGGCGGCCAAGGGGCACTTCATTCATGAGATGGTGCATGTTTGGCAAGTCCAGACACGCGGGGACTGGTACCTGGTCCTGCGTCGCCATCCGTGGTGTCGCTATGATTATGCGATCCGACCGGGATGGACGCTCACCCGCTATGGGATAGAGCAGCAAGCGGAAATCGTGCGCCATGCTTTCATGTTGCGCAACGGGGCTCGGATAGCCGGCGCTCCCGACCTCGCGACCTATGAGGACATCCTCCCTTTTCGATCGTGAGCCGGCAATTTTAACGGGTTTTTTGGCTGGACCCGGCACCCTTGCGCTCTATGGTGCGCGAGGTGTCGCAAGCCATTTGGCGAACAGCCGTATGAACGCTGGATCGTCTGAAACAGGGGACTGGTCCAATGCGTATCCAAGCGCGCTCTCTCATCGCACAAACTTCCTCCGCTCTCGCAATTTGCGCCTTCATCGCGGCACCTGGCGCGGCACAGGATGTCGGTGCCGATCCGAATTACGAGACGGTGACGCTCAGCGCCGGCTTCACGCCCGATCCCTACACCGTGCAACTGAGTTCAGGCGGCAGCATCGATGCCGAAACGCTGAGCTCGTCCTGCCGCGGCTATATCTCCAATGCGCCCGATGTCCGCCTACATTACGACAATGGCAGCGGCGTCCTGCCGCTGATCCTCTCGGTTGAAGCAGATGCAGATACGACCCTTGTGGTCAACGCGCCCAATGGGAGCTGGTTCTGCGACGATGACACAGGTGATGGCCTCAACCCGCTGATGCGCTTCGATGAACCGATGAGCGGCCGCTACGAAATCTGGGTGGGCACCTATTCCGACAGCACCCTGCAGCCGGCCACGCTGCAAATTTCGGAGCTTTATACCTCGGCGGTTTCCAGCAGCTCGGCTTACCCGGACAGCTCGCTTACCGCGAGCTTCAGCACAATCTCACTCTCTGCCGGCTTCACGCCGGATCCCTATACGGTGGGCCTGCGCTCGGGCGGTAGTATCGAGGCAAGTGTCGTCGACAGTTCCTGCCGTGGATATGTGGCGGAAGCGCCCGACGTGCAGCTCGATTACGATAGCGGTAGCCTGCCCCTGATCCTCTCGGTCAGCGCCAGTGCGGATACGACCATCCTCGTCAACGATCCCAATGGCAACTGGCATTGCGATGACGATTCGGGCGAAGGACTCAATCCCTCGCTGCGTTTCGAAAAGCCGCTGAGCGGAGTGTACGACATCTGGGTCGGCACCTATTCTGACAGCAGTTTCGAACAGGCGACGCTGAACATTTCCGAACTCTACAGCGAATAGCAAAAGGGGCGCCAGTGGCGCCCCTTCTTCTCTCGCTTCCCAATTCGGCGATCAATCGGGCTTCTTGGCGACCGCCACCATGGCCGGTCGCAGCAGGCGGTCCTTGATCATGTAGCCGGACTGCATTTCCTGCACCACGGTGCCGGGTTCGGCATCGGCTGTGGGGATTTCCATCATCGCCGAGTGCTGGTTGGGGTCGAGCGGCATGCCCATGGCCGCAATTCGGCTGATGCCGTGCTGGCCGAAGACTTTTTCCAGCTCGCGCTGCGTCGCTTCGATACCGGCGACCAGGCCTTCGAGCTTGCTGTGTTCGCGCATATCTTCGGGCACCGCGTCAAGCGCGCGCTTAAGATTGTCGGCAACGCTCAGGATATCGCGGGCAAAGCCGGTCGCGGCATAGGCTCGGGCGTCGGCCACTTCCTTTTCCATGCGGCGGCGGACATTCTGCGTGTCGGCCTTGGCGTAGAGGACTTCCTGCTTGGCCGCTTCAATCTGCTCGAGCAGCGCAGCCATGCCGTTGTCGTCCTCGGGAAGGCCTTCGTCATCCTCCGCGTTATCGAGATATTCTTCCGGCACGCCGTCCAGCTCCTTCTCGATCGCATCGTCTCGGTTCTTGTCGTTCTCGTTCATTGTCACTTCGGTCAACCTAGTCTCTTGCCCAGCGAATGGGCCGTAAAATCCACCATCGGAACCACGCGCGCATAGTTCAAGCGCGTTGGCCCGATCACTCCCAGCACTCCGACCACCTTGCCCTCGCGATCGCGATAGGGGGCCGCAATGACGGAAGAACCCGACAGCGCAAATAGGCGATTTTCCGCGCCAATAAAGATGCGTGTCGATTCTGCTTCGCGGGCACTATCGAGCAATTCGGCGATAGACTGCTTGTTTTCAAGGTCGTCGAGCAGGCTGCGCACGCGTTCGATATCGCCAAGCGCAGTCTCGTCCAGCAGGTTTGCCTGGCCGCGCACGATCAGCACCTTGCGGGCGGCGGCATCCTCGCTCCACGTAACCAGGCCGCGTTCGACGAGGTCCCTGCTTGCTTCGTCCAGCTTGCTTTCGCCCGAAGCGATCTCGCGGGCGATGGCCTGCGCGGCCTCGGCAAGCGTGCGCCCTGTAAGGCGTGCGCTGACATAATTGCTGGCCTGCTGCAGGCTTGCGCTTGATGTACCTTGCGGGATTTCGAGAAGGCGATTTTCGACATTGCCGTCTTGTCCAACCAGCACGACAAGCGCCCTTGTCTGGTCGAGCGGGACGATGCTCATCTGTGCCAGGCGCGGTTCGCGTTGGGGGACCATGACCATCCCGGCAGCGCCGGAGATTTCCGACAGGATCGTGCTCGTGGTCTCCAGGGCTCTTTCGATCGGTCCCGGTTCGGAAAGCTGGGCTTCGATTGTCGCGCGCTCATGCGGTGTCGGTTCGGCCACCTGCATCATCCCGTCGACAAACAGGCGCAGACCCGAATCGGTCGGCATGCGTCCAGCACTGGTATGCGGTGCGGCGAGCAGCCCCAATTGCTCAAGCTCGCTCAGGACAGAGCGGATCGAAGCGGGTGACAGGTTCACATCCCCGCGCTGCGCCAGCGTCTTCGAGCCAACCGGCTGCCCACTGGCGATGTAATCCTCCACCACCATGCGGAAGATATCGCGTGCGCGCTCTGTCAGTTCGGTAATCGGAGGCGAGGCCATGACAGGGACTTATCTAGGCGCTAGGGCGTTGCGCGCAACACCAACTCGCTTTGCGGAGAACTTCATGCGACCTTCCGGCCGCGCGCCCGACGAGATGCGCGCAATCGAAATCCAGACCGGCTTTACCAAACATGCAGAGGGCTCCTGCCTGATCGGCTTTGGCGACACGCGAGTGCTGTGCACCGCCTCGATCGAGGAAAGGGTTCCGCCGTGGCTGCGCGGCAAGGGCTCCGGCTGGGTTACGGGCGAGTATTCGATGCTGCCCCGCGCCACGCACACCCGTGGTTCGCGTGAGGCTGCCAGGGGCAAGCAAAGCGGCCGCACGCAGGAAATCCAGCGCCTGATCGGCCGGTCCTTGCGCGCCGTCTGCGACCTGGAGAAGCTCGGCGAACGCCAGATCACACTCGATTGCGACGTCATCCAGGCCGATGGCGGCACCCGCACGGCCTCGATTTCCGGCGCCTGGGTGGCGCTGCGCATCGCGGTCAACAAGCTGATGGAAGCAGGCGCGCTCAAGGAAGATCCGATCACCGCCAAGGTCGCGGCGATCTCCTGTGGTATCTACCAGGGCAACCCGGTTCTCGACCTCGATTACAACGAAGACAGCTCGGCCGATGCCGATGCCAATTTCGTGCTCATCGAAGGTGGACAGATTGCCGAGGTGCAGGCGACTGCCGAGGGCGCGACCTATGACGAGGAAGGCCTGCTGCGTTTGCTGCGCCTCGCCAATATCGGTTGCGATGCAATCTTCGCCGCGCAGGACAAGGCCACAAAGTGACTCGCAAGCTCGGTTCGGGAAAGCTGGTGATTGCCACGCACAATGCGGGCAAGCTGAAGGAGATCGGCAAGTTGCTCGATCCCTACGGGCTGGAATGCGTTTCCGCCGGCGCGCTTGGCCTTCCCGAACCGGCAGAGACAGGGAAAACCTTCGTCGAGAATGCGCTGATCAAGGCACGTGCAGCAGCGGAGGCGTCGGGCATCCCTGCCTTGGCGGACGATAGCGGGCTTTCGGTGGCCGCACTGGACGGGCGGCCGGGCGTCTACACGGCCGACTGGGCCGAGCGGCAATGGTTCGAAGGTGAAGCCGGGCGGGACTGGTTCATGGCCATGGGCAAGGTCGAAGGCATGTTGCAGTCCAAGGGCTTCGAAACACCGCGCAATGCCTGGTTTTCCTGCGTCCTCGCCCTCGCTTGGCCGGACGGAGACTATGCGGTTTACGAAGGGCGTGTCGACGGGGAACTGACCTGGCCGCCACGCGGCACGATGGGTTTCGGCTACGATCCGGTTTTCGTGCCAAATGGCTATGACCTGACCTTTGCCGAGCTCGAACCCGAGCAGAAGCACGCCATCAGCCACCGCGCCGACGCCTTCGCCAAGCTGGTGAAAGACCAGTTCGCCGCCTAGAGCGGCACTTTCCCGTACCAGTTTCCGGCGGGCCAGTAGCGGCAGACGAGGAAATCGTCGCTTTCATTGCGAACCACGGCACAGCCGACTTCCTGCGTCTCGCGCCAGATTACCTGCGTGTAGTGACCGACATCGCGCCATTGCCCGGTGGTTGATACGTCGGGAAAGGTTCCGTTTCGGAAATGCCGCTTTTCGGCAATAAAAGTGCCAACCATGACCTCCGCACTGAATAGGCCGCTCGTGCCCATCCAGAGGTTCTCGCCCGCATGGCCGCGCTCGTCGCGGCCGGCGTGCATCATCCTGCCCTCACCCGCCAAACGTTCTGCCCATGAGCGGGCATCGCCAGCCAGCTCCTCGCTCCACGCAAGCGGCGGAACCCCGGCATTGGCGCGTTCGGCATTATGTGCGGCAAGCAGGCGCTGTGAAAAGCCATTTGCCGGGCTGTCATTGGCCATGCCCGGGCTGGCAATAATTGCCGCAAGGGCCATGCCGATGGTCAAGGTGCGTTTCCATGCCATGCACGGAACTTGACCAGTGCCGCTTAAGAAAGCCTAAAGGACGCCATGGCCCGCGCGATTTACATTCATTGGCCCTTTTGCGCACGCAAATGCCCCTATTGCGATTTCAACTCGCATGTCCGGGACGAGGTGGATTTCGCACGCTGGGAAGCGGCACTGGTTCGCGACATGGAAGTCGAGGCCGAAAAGGCCGGCGGCGAGCGCCTGACCTCGATTTTCTTCGGCGGCGGAACCCCTTCGCTCATGCCTCCTGCCCTTGTCGAAACCCTGCTGCAAAAAGCGCGTGATTTCTGGGGCTTCGATTCGACTATTGAGATCACCCTGGAAGCCAATCCCTCCTCGGTGGAGGCGGAGAACTTCGCGATTTTGGCCGCTGCCGGGGTTAATCGCGTCTCTCTCGGCCAGCAGTCATTGGACGATGCGACGCTGCAATTTCTCGGACGGTTGCACGGAGTAGAAGAGGGGCTGAACGCCCTCGAAACGGCACAGAGGGCGTTCGAGCGCGTTTCATTCGACCTGATCTATGCCCTCCCCGGACAGACGCCCGAGCAATGGCAGAAGATGTTGGAAAGGGCCCTCACCTTTGGCACTGAACACCTCTCGCTTTACCAACTGACGATTGAACCGGGCACAAGGTTCGAGAGCATGGTCCGGCGCGGCGAGTTCACTCCGCTCGAGGACGATGCGGCGGCGGACCTTTACCAGCTGACGCAGGAACTGACCTCTGCCGCCGGCCTTCCCGCTTACGAGATCAGTAACCACGCGAGGCCGGGTGCGGAAAGCCGCCACAACCTGACCTATTGGCGCTACCAGGATTATGCCGGAATTGGACCGGGCGCACATGGACGGCGCGGCGGGTTTGCAACGCAACGGCACAAGAAGCCGGAGAACTGGCTGGCGGCTGTCGAGGAGCGTGGCAGCGGTTGCCAGATCGAACAGGCCATCCCGAATAGCGAACAGGCTTCCGAGGCGCTGTTGATGGGCTTGCGGCTCGCAGAGGGTATCGATCTGGCAGCTCTGTCCGCACGCTTTGATATTCCGGCATCGCAACTAGTCGATTTGCAGGGCGCCGAGGAATTGACGGTACTCGGCCTGTTGTCGCGCGAAGGCGAGCGCCTCACTGTCACCCCGCAAGGTATGCCGCTGCTCGATGCGATCCTTCCACGCCTCGTTTCCGATGATTTGGTGAACGCATGAGCAAGGCGGACATGCTCGAAGCCTGGGGAGCGCATCTCAAATCCGCTCGGAGGCGCTCCGAACACACGGTTCGCGCCTATCTTGCCGCCGCCAACCGCCTGATCGAGGCCACCGGTGCCGAGGATTGGCCCGAACTCGCCGCCCTTCAGGCCACCAATCTGCGCCTCCATCTCGCCCATCGCCGCGCCGAAGGCCTGTCCAACGTCTCCGCCGCAAGAGAGCTTTCCGCGATCAAAGCCTTTCTCTCCTTCGCGCGCGAACAGGCGGGAATGGAAGATGCCACGCCCCCTCGCCTGCGGGGGCCGCGGGTCAAGAAGGGCCTGCCACGACCCGTCACGCCCGACGATGCGACCAATATGGCGGACCTCGTCGCGATTTCGGCCAGCGAGGCCTGGATCGGTGCGCGCGACCGCGCCGTGCTGCTGCTCATGTATGGCGCGGGAATGCGTATTGCCGAGGCGCTTTCGCTCAAGGCCAGTGACGTGCCCCTGGGCGAAACTCTGGTCGTGACCGGCAAGGGCAGCAAGCAGCGCGTGGTTCCGATCATTCCGATCGTTCGCGAGGGCGTGGCTGCCTATGTCGAGGCATGTCCATACACCCTGTTTCCCGACAAGCCGCTCTTCCGCGGCGCGAAGGGCGGCGCCTTGGGGCAAGGCATGGTGCAAAAGGCAATGGCGAGTGCACGCAAGGCATTGGGCCTGCCCGATACGGCGACACCGCATGCGCTGCGGCACAGCTTTGCCACGCATTTGCTCGGCGCGGGGACGGACCTCCGCTCGCTGCAGGAGCTGCTCGGCCATGCCAGCCTCGGTTCGACGCAGATTTATACCAAGGTCGATGCGGCGGCGATGCTCGATGCCTATCGCAATGCCCATCCGCGCGAGAAGGACTAGTCCTCGTCCTTCGGGCGCTCCTGCCAGGTGACGATGCGGTAGAGCCAGCCCAGCGCGCCAATTCCCAGGAAACCGAATATCATCCAGGCGAGGATGTCTTGCGAATCCTGCAGGTAGCGCCCCAGCCACTGCCCACCCTTGATCAGCAGTGCGTTCCACACCAGCGATCCCGCGAAGGTGAAGCCAAGGAACTTCAGCTTGGGCATATGTGCGAGCCCTGCCGGCAGCGAAATGATCGTACGCAGGAAGGGCGAGAAGCGCAGAAAGAAAACGACCCAATGACCGTGTCGGGCGAAGAAGAGCTGCGCTTTTACGATTTGCTGCCAGTCGACGGTCAGCCAGCGACCCCAGCGATCAACAAAGGGCTCGAGCCGCCGGTAGCCCCATGCATCGCCGACCCAGTACCAGAAATAATTGCCGACCACGGTGCCGACAGTGCCGACCAGCAGGAGCGGCCAGAAAGCCATGCTGCCGCGTTCTACCAGCAGCCCGCCAATCCCCATGATGACTTCGCTGGGAACGGGCGGAACCACGTTCTCCAGCACCATCAAGAGGAAGATGCCTAAGTAACCGCCCTGCTCCACGGCATTGATGATGAACTGGTCCATGTGTTCTCAATGCTCGGGAGCCGAAACGGCGCCCGAAATCGCGGTTAACGCAAACCTCAAGATAGCTTTAGTTAATGTGCAAAAGTGCGTAGCGGACTTCGAGCGCATCCCAGATCTTGCCCGGAGTGTCGGTGCCGTTGAACTCGTCTATGGCAACGATCCCGGTGGGGGATGTGACGTTGATTTCGGTGAGCCACTTGCCTCCGATCACGTCGATGCCGACGAAAACGAGGCCCTTGGCCTTGAGGTCCGGCCCCATGGCCGCGCAAATCTCTTCCTCTTCCGCAGTAAGATCAGCGGCTTCGGCATAGCCGCCTTGCGCAAGGTTGCTGCGAAACTCCCCCTCGCCCGGCTTGCGGTTGATCGCCCCGGCAAACTCGCCATCGACCAGCACGATGCGCTTGTCGCCCTTGGCCACGTCGGGGAGGAAGGGCTGGACCATGTGCGGTTCGGGCCAAGTCTGGTTGAACACCTCGACCAGGGCGGAAAGATTGGTGCCATCGGCATCCACCTTGAAGATCGCCTTGCCGCCATTGCCGTGCAGCGGCTTGACCACCACCGCGCCGTGCTTCTTCTGGAATTCCTGCACGTCCTCCAGCTTCCTTGCGATCAGCGTGGGTGGCATGAAGCGCGCATAATCGAGCACGTACATCTTCTCCGGCGCATTGATCACTTCGCGCGGATCGTTGCTGACCAGAGTCTGGCCTTTCAGGCGGTCGAGCAGCAGGGCCGAGCTGATATAGCCAAGGTGGAAGGGCGGATCCTGCCGCATCAGGATTATGTCCACGTCTTCGCCAAGGTCGATCTTGCGCAATTCGCCCTTGGTGAAATGGTCTCCTTCCACGCGCTGGACCGTGACCGGCGCTGCCCATGCGGTGATGCGCCCGCAATCATAGCCGATGGTGGCTACATCGTAATGCCACACCTTGTGCCCGCGTTCTTGCGCCGAAAGCATCAGTGCAAAGCTGGAATCGCCCGCAATATTGATGCTTTCCATCGGGTCCATCTGCACGGCGACGCGCAAGCTCATGGTCAATTCCTTATTCTCGGCGCTCAGGGCTGCCAGGCATTGGTGATGTGGCGAGGGAAGCAGCCAGGTGCAAGCAGGATAACGTCCACCCGCAGGTCTTCACCGTCGCGAGCATAATTGTGCGCGACGGATTCTGCGGCGGCGGCCACGCGCCGCAGGCGGTACTCATCGATCGCAAGATCGAGGTCTTCCTTCCGCTTGCGCCATTTCACTTCCACGAAAGCGACGAGGCGACCGCGCTTCGCAACCAAATCGACTTCACCCACGGGTGTTTTCACGCGTTTGTCGAGGATCGACCAGCCCTTGAGGCGAAGCCATGCCGCTGCCCTCGCCTCGCCCTGGCGGCCTCGCCTTTCCGCCTGCTGGCGTTTCATTGGCCGCGCAGTTCCATCGCCCGTGCGTAGAGCGTGCGGCGATCCTGCCCGGTCCGTTTCGCCACGGCGGAGGCCGCTTGCGATGGCTTGGCCTGCTTCATCGCCTCGATCAGCAAGGCATCCACGTCGAAGTCCTGTGCTTCCTCTGCCTCGGATGGCGGGCCGACCAGCAGGACGATTTCGCCTTTGGGCGGATGGGTAGAATAATGTTCAACCAGTTCTGCAGCAGTCCCCGTCCGGCATTCCTCGTGCATCTTGGTCAGTTCGCGCGCCACGGCGACTTCGCGCGTCGGGTAAAGTTCGGCAATGGCGGACAGCGATTTGGTCAGCCTTGGCGCCGTTTCGAAGAATATCAGTGTGGAACGCACCGCGCCCAGCTCTTCGAGTATTTCCGCTCTCGCCTTGTCCTTGACCGGCAGGAAGCCGCCAAACAGGAAGCGGTCATTGGGCATGCCCGACATGGCCAGTGCCATTAGCGGCGCACTGGCGCCGGGCACCACCGTCACGGCAATGCCTGCCACGCGCGCCTCGCGCACAAGGCGATATCCGGGATCGGAGACCAATGGCATGCCAGCATCGCTGACCAGCGCAATGGCTTCATCCTGCATGCGGGCGATCAGCTCCTGCCGCGCATTTTCGGATGCGTGATCGTCATAGCGGCGCAGGGGCCGAGATATTCCGAGAAGGTTCAGGAGCTTGCCCGTAACCCTCGTATCCTCGCAGGCGACCGCATCGCATCGTGACAATATGTCCTTTGCCCGCAAAGAAATGTCGCCAAGATTGCCAATCGGAGTGGCGACTATATAGAGGCCGCTGGCAAGTTTTTGGGGTTCGGGCAGGTCGGTCACGCGGCGCACCATGAACCAGATCGAGCGGAGGCAGCAAGCATGTTCGGCATTATCAAGCGCGCAGGGATCGCAGTCGCGCTCAGCCTCACGCTGGCGGCCTGTCAGGTGATACCGAGCGGCGGACCCGGGCAAACCGGTCCGGTTGAAGGTCCGACCGAAGGTCCCAGCGATGTCGTGTTGCCGACCGATGACGGCCGCCACCGGATTGCCCTCCTGGTACCGCTCAGCGGGACCAATGCCGAAGTCGGCCAGTCCATCGCCAACGCCACCACGATGGCGCTGCTCGACACCAATGCCGACAATCTGCGCATCACTACCTATGATACCTCTGCCGGCGCCGGCGTTGCGGCCTCACGCGCTGTGGCGGATGGCAACAGGCTGATCCTCGGCCCCTTGCAGCGTGACAATGTCGCTGCCGTGCTGGCGCAGGCCCGCCCGGCGGATGTGCCGCTGATTACCTTCTCCAACGACACTTCGGTCGCCGCGGCCGATGTTTTCGTGATGGGCCATGTGCCCGAACAGTCCATCGATCGCACCGTCGCCTTCGCCATCGCGCAGGGTGCGCGCAATTTTGCCGCGCTGGTCCCCAATGGGGAATATGGCCAGCGTGCACTCGCCGCCCTCCAGCGCGCCGTCGATCGCGGAGGCGCAAGGCTGGTCGTGACCGAGAGTTATGACCGCGGCAATACTTCGATCGTCAGCGCGGCCGACCGGCTCGAACAGCGTGGTGGCTTCGACACCGTGCTGATAGCCGATGGCGCGCGGCTCGCCGCCATGGCCGCGACGGAGCTGAAAGAGGCGGGAGAGGCCCTGCCCTCGATCATCGGCCCCGAACTGTGGAGCGGCGAGACCACGCTGACCCGCTCTGCCGCCATGCGCGGGGCATGGTTCTCTGCCGTGTCGGATGCACGCTATCGCCAGTTCGTCAGTTCCTACGAAACGCGCTTCGGCAACCAGCCCTATCGCATTGCCACGCTCGGATATGATTCGGTTCTGCTGACGCTGCGCATCGCCCGTGACTGGGAGCCGGGACGCACCTTCCCGACCGGGCAGATGCTTGATCCGGGCGGCTTCCTCGGCCTGGACGGTCCGTTCCGCTTCTCCAGCCATGGGGTTGGTGAACGGGCGATGGAAGTGCGCCAGGTGGGCGATGGCACGGTCAGCGTAATCGACGCCGCACCCTCGCAGTTCTGATACGCACTCTCCGCTGGCGATAAGTCGCCACACGCTGCTTGAAGCGGCGGATTCTTGCGGCCTATAGCAGTGCAATGAGCGACGACCTTTTCGAGGCCCTGCCTGGTGGCGGCGGTGACTATGATTCCTCCTCTATCGAGGTGCTGGAAGGGCTCGAGCCGGTTCGTCGCAGGCCGGGCATGTATATTGGCGGCACGGATGACCGCGCGCTGCACCATCTTGCCGCCGAAGTGCTCGACAATTCGATGGACGAAGCGGTGGCCGGCCACGCCAACCGCATCGAAGTCGTGCTTGAAGAAGGCAATCGCCTGACCATCACAGATAATGGTCGCGGCATGCCGGTGGACGAGCATCCCAAGTTTCCCGGCAAGTCGACGCTCGAAGTGATCATGACCACGCTCCATTCGGGCGGCAAGTTTTCGGGCAAGGCCTATGCGACTTCGGGCGGCCTGCACGGAGTTGGCGTCTCCGTGGTCAACGCCCTGTCATCGCAGACGCGCGTCGAAGTGGCGCGCAACAAGGAAGTCTGGGCGCAGGAATTCGCGCGCGGCTTGCCGCAGGGTGGTCTGAAGAAGATCGGCGATACGCCCAACAGGCGCGGAACGTCGGTGACTTTCGTGCCCGACACGGAGATATTCGGGGATCGCAAGTTCAACCCCAAACGCCTGTTCAAGCTGGCGCGCTCCAAGGCGTACCTGTTCGCAGGCGTCGAAATTCGATGGAAATGCGCCGCCTCGCTCGCTTCCGAGGATGTGCCGCAAGAAGCCGTGTTCCAGTTCCCCGGCGGGCTTGCAGACCATCTGCGCGAACAGGTGGGAAATCGCGAATGTGTCACCTCGGAGTTCTTCTCCGGTAACCAGGACTTCCCCGATGACGAGAATGGCCAATCGCGCGGCCGGGTCGAATGGGCGGTTGCATGGCCGCTATGGTCGGACGGTTCGACCAGCTGGTATTGCAACACCGTGCCGACCCCCGATGGCGGCACGCATGAGCAGGGGCTGCGCTCGGCGCTGACAAAGGGGCTGCGCGCCTTCGGTGAGTTGACCGGGCAGAAAAAGGCCAAGGACGTCACCGCCGATGACGTGATGACCGGTGCCGAGATCATGCTCAGCGTCTTCATTCGCGATCCGCAATTCCAGAGCCAGACCAAGGACCGCCTGACCTCACCCGAGGCAGCGCGCCTGGTCGAGAACGCGGTGCGCGACCATTTCGACCACTACCTAGCCGACAATATGGAGCGCGGTCGCGCGCTGCTCGGCAGCGTAATGGAGCGCATGGAGGAGCGGCTCAAGCGCAAGCAGGAACGCGAGATCAAGCGCAAGACCGCGACCAATGCCAAGAAGCTGCGCCTGCCCGGCAAGCTGACCGATTGTTCAGGCGATAGCGATGCGGAGACCGAGATATTCATCGTCGAGGGCGACAGCGCCGGTGGCAGCGCCAAGCAAGCTCGCAATCGAAAGACGCAGGCCATCCTGCCGATCCGCGGCAAAATCCTCAACGTCGCCAGCGCCACGGCGGACAAGATCCGCGCAAATAGCGAAATCGCGGACCTGACGCTCGCTCTCGGCTGCGGCACGCGCAAGGATTGCGACCCCGAGCAGCTGCGCTACGACCGCGTGGTCATCATGACCGATGCCGATGTTGACGGCGCGCATATCGCCACCTTGCTGATGACATTCTTCTTCCAGGAAATGCCCGAGCTGGTGCGGCGCGGTCATCTCTACCTCGCCCAGCCCCCGCTCTACCGCCTGACTGCTGGCAAGGAGAGCCGCTATGCCCGCGACGACGCGCATCGCGCCGAGCTGGAAGAGACGGTGTTCAAGGGCAAGAAAGTGGAAATCGGGCGCTTCAAGGGCCTTGGCGAAATGAACCCGCAGCAATTGCGCGAAACCACCATGGCGCCCGAAACCCGCAGCCTTATCCGCATCACATTGCCCGCCGAAAACGAGCAACGTTTCGCGGTGAAGGAACTGGTCGACCAGCTCATGGGCCGCAATCCGGAGCATCGTTTCAACTTCATCCAGAACCGCGCGGGCGAAGTCGATCGCGATTTGATCGACGCCTGATCGGGCGGAGGGGGATGTGGCAGCAGCACTGAAAACCGCCGCTTCCGTCGCTCTTGCCCTCTTGCTTGCTGCATGCGGAGGTGTGCCCACGCCCAGTGCCTCGCTGCTCAATGCGCGCTGCCCCGATCCCATCGCCAATCCGGAAGCGCCCATGCCTCAGGGGCGCAATGTCTTCGTGATGTCGAGCAGCCTGCCGGATTGCCGTGGCGATATTCTGTCTTTCGCCAAGTTCCGTAATCATGGCGGCTTGCCGGGCAGCAATGGCCGGATCGTCAATCACGGGATCACGACGCTTGCCGGCCCGGCCCAGGAGCCATGGGACGACCAACGAACAACGTTCTATGCGCAAGATGCCTGGCAGGAGATCCTCGCTCGTCAGGTCAACCGGGAGAGCAATGGCAGCCGCTTGTTCGTCTATATCCACGGCTACAACAATGATTTCGAGGACGTGCTTGAATATGCAGCCGTGCTGGCAGATCTCGACGGAACGGGCGCGCCCGTCCTTGCCGTGGCCTGGCCATCGCGCAACCGGGTACAGAGCTATCCGGATGACGAAGCAAGCATCGCCTGGGCGCAAGACTACATCACCGACCTGCTCGAGCAGGTGGCCGGAGCGGCAGGCGATATTACGCTTGTCTCGCACAGCATGGGCGCGCGGGCTCTTATCGAAGCAGTGAAGCGGATCGAGGACCGCGACCCAGTCAAAGCTGGACATATTCGAAGGGCCATCCTCGTTTCACCCGATATAGACCGGCACCAGGTGCTGCGCAGCGGCGGCGATCTCGACCAGATGTTGCAGTCAGGGCGCCAGGTTCTTGTCTATACTTCGAGATCCGATTTCCCGATTCTCGCTTCGCGCGTCGTGCACGGATATACTCGGCTTGGGAGTTCGGATTGCAGCTTCGATGTTGACTATGAACGCCGCGAGGGCGGTCCGATGGGCAACTGTCACTGGACGCAGGCCCGCGAGAATTTCGAAATCGTCGAAACATCGCGCACCACGTTCAGCACGGGCCTGAGGCATAGTGACGTGTTTGACACCTGCGCGGGCCGACATGATTTACGCACATTCCTGCGCGGCAGGCTTGAGCGTTCGGACTATCCCTGGCGCATCTATGATCCTGAGAACACCGGCGCGGGAACGGCCATCACCGCGGACTATTTCGAGGGCAATGAGGCCTTGTGCGCAGAGGTCGACTTCTATGGCGACCTTGACGATCCGCACCGGGAATTAACTAGAATTCCCGCGGGACCGAGGCAAAAATCCTCTTCACGGCAGGCCGTTCATTGATCTGTTCGATCCAGCGCAGCAAGTGCGGCGTGTCCTTTTCATTGACCATCTCCGCAAATCCGAACTGCATCCCGTTGGCGATCGAGAAATTGCAGATGTCCGCCAGCGAGTAGACCCCGCCCGCGAGCCATTCATTGTCCGCCAGATGATCGTCGAGCTTGCGCACCGACACGGCAATCTTGCGCATTTCCTCGTCGAGCATGTCCTGCGGAAAGCCCTCGCGCGCGCGGCGCCACTTAACCTGCTGTTCGGGGACCGGGATCTTCTTGACCATCTCCTCGAACTCGGCATCGCTGAGGCCCTTGACCATGTTGCCAACATGGCGGTGCCAGCCAATGGTCGAGACGCACCAGCAGAAATATTCGTCCACCCATTTGGTCCAGATGCGCATCTGCGCGACATCGAAGGGATCTGCCGGGCGCAGTTTGAGATCGGTCGGGTGCGCATCCTCGAGATATTCGCAGATCACCGTGCTTTCGGTAACGATCCGGCCATTGTCTTCCAGCGCGGGGACCTGACCGCGCGGATTGATGGCCTTGTACCAGTCCGAATGATGCTCGAACTTTCGCGGATCGAGCTGCTTGTGCTCGAATTCCAGCTCCTTCTCGTAAAGCGCCATCATCGGCTTCAAGGAATTGGCACCGGGTCCGAAGCTGTAGAATTTGAGCATGTTCTCTCCCTTTTCGGTTCAGTCTAGCTTCACCCCCGCCCGGGCACAAAGTCTTTGACCTTGCGCATTTTGGAAAAGCGCCGGTTTGCATGGGGGTGATGTGCGATGAGGATTATCCTGGTTCCGGCAATGGCGCTGCTGCTGGTCGCGGCGGACGAGCCGAGTGTGCCCGCAACCGATCCGAGTATCGTGACCACGGATTCGAGAATGCAGGCCGACCTCTATCCGATGGGTCCAGTGCAGCGCATGCCGGTGATCGAGCCCGACGGCCTCTTCTGCAACGACCAGGTCATCACCGCTTCGACGGATGCCGAGGGACTGGCGCCTGAGCGCGATCCTGCAGATGCCGAGAACCCGTTGCTCTATTACGCCATGGATCACCGCGTGGATGATTGTTCCATGCTGGTGCTGAAAGAAGGCCGCCTGCAATTGCCCCCTGCTCCGCGCGAAGAAGCGCAGGTCGATCCGGCTCAGTAGAGCAGCAGGTCCACTACTTCGGCCTGCCACTGCGTTTCGTCGCGCGCGGCCAGCGCATCGAGATCGCCTGCCTGGGCGGCTTGGTCATCAACCCATTGGCGCAAATCCGGTCCACCATTGATCACATCAATGGCAAGCCGCTCGAACTCGTATTCATAGGGAAAATCGCGCCAGATTTCGTAGTCGGGATAGAGCTTGCGGATTGCCTTGAAAGCAAGTGCCTGCAAGCGCCAGGGCCGGAAGGCCTCGTGGGCGTAAAAGTTTCCTTCGGCATGCACCATCAGCCCGCTGCACAGTTCGCCTGCATGCTTGTGGAATGTCGGCGTGAACCAGCATTCACGGATCGCGCAGCCAGACAGCCATTGCGGCGCGAGGCGCTCCATCTCCGCCAGCACCGCCTTGGCATCAAGATCGGGTGCACCGAACAGCACTTCCAATGGCCGCGTGGTTCCCCTGCCCTCGCTCAGATTGGTCCCTTCGAGCATGACCGTGCCGGCATAGACGCGTGCCATGTTGAGGTTTGCGGCATTGGGGCTGGGATTGATCCAGATGCGATCGTCGGGCCAGCCGAAACCGGGCGCGGCCTCGGGCAGCCAGTAATGCATCTCGACCACGCGGTAATCGAGATCGAGACCGAAGTGGCGGATGAACCAGTGGCCCATCTCGCCCAAGGTCAGGCCGTGCCGCATGGGCATGGGCGCGGCGCCGACAAAGCTCTCCTGCCCCGGCAGGAGGAGCGTTCCTTCGACTGGGCGGCCTGCCGGATTGGGCCTATCGAGCACCCACACGCTCTTGCCGTGCTTCGCCGCTTCCTCAAGCAGGTAAAGCAGCGTGGTGACGAAAGTGTAGATACGGCAGCCGAGGTCCTGCAGGTCAAACAGGAAGACGTCCGCGCTGGCCATCATGGCCTCGCTGGGGCGGCGGACTTCGCCGTAAAGCGAGAAGACGGGGATGCCGTATTGCGGATCCACCTCGTCCTGCGTTTCGACCATATTGTCCTGCTTGTCGCCCTTGAGGCCGTGCTGCGGTCCGAAGGCGGAGGTGATGTCGACCCCGGCAGAGATGAGTGCGTCGAGCGAATGGGTCAGGTCGGCGGTGACCGAGGCAGGATGCGCTATAAGCGCCACGCGCTTGCCTTCCAATTGCTTGAGCAGCTCCGGCTCTGACAGCAGGCGATCGATCCCGAATTTCATGGCTGTTCGGGTGCAGCAATGCTTCCGGCGAAGCAAGACGGATCGTGGAAATCGGGTTTCACGTCCCCATGCGCCATCGCCCAATAGGACAGTATCCCGCCCTCTTCTTCGATCACGCAGGTCAGTCCATAATCCAACGGCAATGCCGGAAGGTCGCTCAGCGGCATTGCGGCATCGAAGATCAGTAGATCGCGCCCATTTCGCGGAGTGATCACCGGATCATGGCTCAAACGCCGGTTTGTCATGCCTTCGCGCGGTTCAGAGAAATCATAGGCCGCCCAGGCTTCCGAGGGCGCCAGATTGAGTTCGCAATAGGCGTCCTGTCCTCTCGCCTGCGCGAACAATTCGAAACAGGTGGTGCGCCACAACTCGTCTGCGCGATGACGCCCGGCAAATGGTGGAATGACCAGCTTGGCGCTTCCCTCCACACGCCAGCGCAATTGCAGCCATGTCCCGACAATTCCTATCCGTGCTTTGACCGAGCGGACACTGTCGGGCGGGAAAGCCGCATGCGGGACCAGTTCGTGCGTTTGCATTGCCATGCCAGCGTGCTAACCGCGCGCGTCCTGAAAGACGAGAGTATGATGAGCGAATTCAAGTCCGATCTTCTGCGCCTGCTCAGCGAGCGAGGCTACATCCACCAGGTGACCGATGCCGGCGCGCTCGATGCGCTCGCCGCCAGCCAGGTGGTGCCGGGCTATATCGGCTTCGATGCGACCGCGCCTTCTCTCCACGTCGGGTCGCTCGTGCAGATCATGATGCTGCGCCGCATGCAGCAGGCCGGGCACAAGCCGATCGCGCTGATGGGCGGCGGCACGACCAAGGTCGGCGATCCCTCGGGCAAGGATGAGAGCCGCAAGATGCTCACTTCCGAGACGATCGACGACAATATCGCCTCGATCCGCACCGTGTTCGAGAAGCTGCTGACATTCGGCGACGGCCCGACCGATGCCGTGATGGTCAATAATGGCGACTGGCTTTCGCAGCTCGGCTACATTGAATTGCTGCGCGATGTCGGCCCGCATTTCACCGTCAATCGCATGCTGACTTTCGATTCGGTCAAGCTGCGGCTCGACCGCGAGCAGCCGCTGACCTTCCTCGAATTCAACTACATGATCCTCCAGGCTTACGACTTCCGTGAACTGGCGCAGCGCCATGCCTGCCGCCTGCAGCTTGGCGGATCGGACCAATGGGGCAATATCGTTAACGGTATCGAGCTGACCCGGCGGATGGACGGGGTCGAGGTCTTCGGCCTCACCACCCCGCTGCTGACCACGGCTGATGGCGCCAAGATGGGCAAGACCGCCGCCGGTGCCGTCTGGCTCAATGAAGAGCAGCTGCCGGCCTATGATTTCTGGCAATATTGGCGCAACACGGACGACCGCGATGTCGGCCGCTTCCTGCGCCTGTTTACCGATTTGCCGCTCGACGAGATCGCGCGTCTCGAACAGCTCGAAGGCAGCGAAATCAACTTCGCCAAGACCGTGCTCGCTAACGAAGTGACCAAGCTGGTCCGCGGTGAAGAGGAAGCGAAGACGGCCGAAGCCACCGCCGCGGAAACCTTTGCCGGTGGTGGCCTTGGCGCGGACCTGCCGGTGCTTGACGTTCCGGCGGAAGGCATTCGCGTAGGCGCTGCCTGCACGGAGCTTGGATTCACCGCCTCCAATGGCGAAGCCAAGCGCAAGATTAACGAGGGCGCCGTGAAGATCGACGACGAGACGGTGAGCGATCCCGGCATCCTGATCGAGCTCGCGCCCGGCGCAGAAAGCAAGCTCAGCCTGGGCAAGAAGAAGCACGCAATCCTTCGCGGAGCGTAAACTTTACTATTTATCCAGTATTTGCTGGCATTCGAGTCTTCCGAACAGAACCAAAACGGAGGATCGCGGAACATGGGTAACGGGGCACAGCTATCCGTAACCGACTTGCGTCGTTCGACACGACATCCGGTCGATTACAAGGTAATCGCCGAACATCGTGTGCAGGGCGACATAAAGCTGCATGTCTGCAATATCTCTGCGCATGGCTTCATGGTCGATAATGCCGAGCAGCTGGGACGCGGCGATCGCCTGATCATCCGCCTGCCCGTGGTCGGCCGAATCGAGGCTTATTGCATTTGGGTCGCCGAGGAACGCGCCGGTTTCCAATTCGAACGGATCATCCGTCTCGACGACTTCATGAGCATGATTCGCGAGCTCCAGCCCAATCCTGCATTGCGCCGCCGCGGCTAGGATCCTGCAGGACAGGCGAAGCTAACCACTTGGCAATCTGCGCGGGCGCTGTCATGGCCCGCGCGTGAGCGAACCCAAGTCTCCATTCCAGGTAGCCAATTTTCGCGCCTTCTGGCTGGCGCGACTGACGATGACGCTGGCACAATATGCCATGCTGCTGATCATTGGCTGGCTGACCTACAATATTGCCCGCGAATCGGGGATGAGCGTTGGCGAATCCTCTGGCCAGCTGGCCTTGATCGGCCTGCTCCAATTCGCCCCGCTTTTCGTGCTGACACCCTTTTCCGGCTTGGCGGCCGACCGGCTCAACCGGCGCAATGTCGCGCGGCTGACTACGCTTCTCCAGCTTGGCTGTGCCGCCGTGCTGACCTTCGCGACGTGGTACGATTTCATCTCGCTTGCGGTGTTGTTTTCGGTCGCTGTGGCACTCGGCATTGCAAGGGCATTCTCCGGACCGGCATTGGGAGCACTGGCCCCCAATTTGGTGCCGGCTGCGATACTGCCCAACGCTATCGCCCTGTCCTCGATCAGTTGGCAGGTCGGCATGATCGTCGGCCCGGCAGTGGGCGGCGTACTATACGATGTCCAGCCGGCCCTGCCCTTCGCCGCAGCGACGCTGCTTTTCGCCGTTTCGGTCATCGCGCTCAGCTTCATCGGCAAGGTCCCGCGTTCGCCCATCAATGGCGCGCAAAACCCCCTCGGCCAGATGAAGGAAGGTCTGGCCTATGTGTGGCAGAACAAGATGGTTCTCGGATCGATCACGCTCGACCTGTTCGCCGTCTTCCTCGCCGGCGCGACGGCGCTCTTTCCGGTTTATGCGCGCGATATCCTCGAGGTCGGCGCGACAGGTCTCAGCCAGCTCGCCATGGCACCCGCCATTGGCGCTGCAGTGACGGCGCTCTATTTCTCTTTCAAACCTCTCAAGACCAATGTCGGCCCCAAAATGCTGCTAGCCGTGGGAACATTCGGTTTAGCGACGATCGTGTTCGGCTTTTCCACCTACCTGCCGCTCAGCCTTGCGATGCTTGTCATAGTCGGGGCCGCCGACATGTTCAGCGTCTATATCCGCCAGTCACTGATCCAATTGCACACACCGGATGACAAGCGCGGCCGTGTATCCTCAGTCTCACAGATGACGATCAGCGCCTCGAACGAATTCGGCGATTTCTTTTCCGGGAGCCTCGCCTTCCTTATCGGGCCGGTTGCCGCTGTGGTGCTTGGCGGGGCGGGTGCAATCGTCACCGTCGCGGCATGGGCAAAGATATTTCCGGTCCTGCGAACGACGAAAACCTTCGATCCGCCCGATCATCTGCTAGAAGAGTCGCCGGAGAAGACGCCAAAAAGCGAGGGAGCCTGAGATGAAGTTCGACAACGTCCTCGAGTCGATCGGCAACACGCCGCATATTCGCCTGTCCAAGCTGTTTCCGGACCACGAGGTCTGGATCAAGAGCGAGCGGGCCAATCCCGGCGGTTCGATCAAGGATCGTATCGCGCTGGCCATGGTAGAGGATGCCGAAAGCAAGGGCATGCTCAAGCCGGGCGGCACAATTGTCGAGCCGACCAGTGGCAATACCGGGATCGGACTTGCCATGGTCGCCGCGGTGAAGGGCTACAATCTCATCCTCGTCATGCCCGAAAGCATGTCGATCGAACGTCGGCGACTGATGTTGGCCTATGGAGCGAGCTTCGACCTCACACCGCGTGAGCTGGGCATGATGGGCGCCCTCGCTCGCGCCGAGGAATTGCTGGCCGAGATCGACGGATCGTGGATGCCCCAGCAATTCGAGAACCCGGCCAATGTCGAAGTGCATGCGCGAACAACGGCGAAGGAAATCCTCGCCGATTTTGCGGATGCTCCGCCGGCCGTGCTGATCACCGGCGTCGGCACTGGTGGTCACCTGACCGGCTGCGCGGAAAGCCTCAAGGCCAGCTGGCCCGAGATGAAAGCCTATGCCGTGGAGCCGACGCTTTCTCCGGTTATTTCTGGCGGCCAGCCCGGCCCGCACCCCATCCAGGGCATCGGTGCAGGCTTCATCCCGACCAATCTGCACACAAAGGTCATTGACGGAGCGATTGCCGTCGATCCCGAAGATGCGAAGGAAATGGCCCGCCGCTGCGCAAAGGAAGAAGGCCTGCTTGTCGGCATTTCCTCAGGCGCGACGCTGCAGGCGATAAAGCAGAAAGTGGCCGAGCTTGAGCCCGGTACGCGCATTGTCGGCTTCAATTACGATACTGGCGAGCGCTATCTTTCGGTTCCCGACTTCCTCCCGACAGAATGAGCAATTTCGAACAGCTTTCCTTTTCCGATGGCGAGACAGCGCTGACCGGACTGCTCGCGCGGCCAGACGGAGCGCCGCGTGCGGCCGTGCTCGTTTTCCCGACGATCATGAACCCGACCCAGTCCGTGCTCGACAAGGCGCAGGACCTTGCGGGCAATGGCTATCTGGTGCTCGTCGCGGACTTCTACGGCAAGGCTCCGGCAAACTTCGACCAGTCGCGTGAGTTTGCGATGGAAATTCGGCAAACGCCCGAACTCTATCGCCAGCGCCTGCGGGCATCGTTGAAAGGGATGCTTTCGGTTGAAGGTACAGGAGACCTGCCTCTCTTCGCCATCGGATTTTGCATGGGCGGACAGGCCGTGCTCGAAATGGCGCGCGAAGGGGCGCCTTTCGAAGCGGTGGTCAGCTTCCACGGACTGCTCAACACCGAAATGCCCGCCCAGCCAGGCAAGGTTTCTGCGCGCATCCTCGTTTGCCACGGCGATGCCGATCCGATGGTTCCGCGCGAACAGGTGGTGAAGTTCTGGGAAGAAATGGATCATGCCGAGGCGGACTGGCATTTCCATTCCTATTCGGGCGTGAGACACGGTTTCACCAATCCCGCGCCGACGCAGAACCCCGCCACCGGCTATGATGCCAGCGCCGACCGGCAAAGCTGGGTGGCCATGTATTCGCTGTTCGACGAGTTGTTGGCCTAGTCCCGACCGAACTGTTCCGGGCTGAGCGCCATCATGGCCTCGCCGCCTGCCTTCACCCGGTGACGCAGCGCAGTGCAAAGCGGCAATTGCTGCTCTGCATAGAAGCGCGCTGTGTCGAGTTTGGCAGACAGGAAAGCCGGATCGCCCTGGGCTGAGCTGTCCTTGGCGGCACGGGCAAGCCGCAGCCACATCCAGCCAATGGCCAGCGTCCCGACCAGTTGCAGGAAAGCATAGGCACCACCCGCCATGTCATGCGGGTCGCCTTTGGCCTGTTCGAGCACGATCTTGGCCGCAGCCTCTCCGTGGTGGACGGCCTTGCCCAGTGGATCTGCGATGAAGCCGAGGGAAGCGTCCGCCGCTGCGCATTCCTCGGAAATCATCTCGAAGAAGCGCGCCGCCACCGCACCACCATCCTTGGCGAGCTTGCGGCCGGTCAGGTCGAGCGCCTGCACGCCGTTCGCACCTTCGTAGATCATCGCCACGCGGGCATCGCGCACCACCTGCTCCAGTCCCCATTCGGCGATATAGCCGTGTCCGCCGAGCACCTGCTGCATGGAGACAGCGGTCTGGAAGCCCATGTCGGTGCCATGCGCCTTGATGACGGGTGTAAGGAAGGAAACCAGCTCGTCCGCCTGTTTGCGCACGGCCTCGTCCTCGGCACCGTGGGCGATATCGATCTGCATGGAAGTCCACAAAACCAGCGCGCGGAACCCCTCGGTGAAAGCACGCGCCTCCATCAGCATGCGGCGAATATCAGGATGGACGATCAGCGGATCTGCCGCCTGCGCCGGATCGGGCCGCTCTCCCATCGCCCTGCCCTGGCGCCGGTCGAGCGCATAAGCGAGCGCGTTCTGGTAGGCGAGTTCGGCCTGGGCCAACCCCTGGTTTCCGCAGGACAGGCGCGCGGCATTCATCATCACGAACATGGCTGCGAGCCCGGCATTCTCCTGCCCAAGCAGGAAACCGGTCGCCTCATCGAAGTTCATCACGCAAGTAGCCGATCCATGGACGCCCATCTTGTGTTCGATCGAATTGCAGGAGACAGCATTGCGTGCACCGCTTTCGGGCAGGACTTTCGGCACGATAAACAGCGAGATACCGCGCGATCCTGCAGGCGCATCTGGCGTGCGGGCCAGGACGAGGTGGATGATATTCTCGGTCAGATCCTGCTCGCCCCCCGAGCAGAAGATCTTCTCGCCGCTGATTCGGTATGTGCCGTCATCCTGCGGCTCGGCCTTGGTGCGCAGCAGGCCGAGATCAGTCCCCGCATGCGCCTCGGTCAGGGCCATGGTCCCGAGCCATTCCCCCGAGACCAGCTTGGGAAGGTAGGTCTCCTTCTGCTCGTCCGAGCCCACAGCCATGATCGCTGCCACCGCGCCATGCGTCAGGCCGGGGAACATGTTGAAGGCGTGGCAAGAGGTATTGAGATATTCCTCAACCACCGTTGCCAGCACATGCGGCATGCCTTGCCCGCCATGCTCTTCCGGCAAGGCAAGGGTGCCCCACCCGCTCTCGACATATCCGGCATAGGCTTCGGGGAAGCCTGTCGGCGTCGTCACGGTGCCATCCTCATGCCGCGTGCAGCCTTCGCGATCCGACACGGGGTTGAGCGGCGCGATCCTGTCCGCGCAGAAACGCCCCGCTTCGGAAATGATCGTGTCGATCAGGTCTTCATCGACCATGGCGAGAGCGTCGGTATGCGGCGCGGATTCGCCGCCAAGTTGCAACAAGCTCTTGAGAATAAACGATGTATCGCGACCGGGGGGTGTGTAAATCGGCATGTTGTCCAGCCTGTTATGGGTGTTAGTCCTTGCGGGTAAGGTCCTGCCCGGAAACGCTGCGATAGAAGCAGCTGCGCGCGCCCGTGTGGCAGGCAGGGCCTGCCGGACGGACCTTGAGAACTAGCGAATCCTGGTCGCAATCGACCAGCATCTCGACGACTTCGAGCGTGTTGCCGCTGCTCTCGCCCTTGAGCCAGAGCTTGCCGCGGCTGCGCGACCAGAAATGGGCGAGCCCGGTTTCCTGCGTTTTGGCGAGGGCCTCTTCATTCATGAAGGCGAACATCAGCACTTCACCCGTCTGCGAATCCTGAACGATTGCGCCGAGCAGGCCCGCCGCATCGAACTTGGGCATGAATGTGCTGCCGCTCTCGCGATCTTCTGGCGAAGTTGTGCTGCTCAATTGATTTCCTCGCGACCTTTAGAGAACTATTTTCGTTGCAAAAGCCATACGCATTTGTTGCAGGATGACCACAGAACTTTGCCAAAATCCACGCATTTACGCCATTCCTGTTTGCGAAAGCTTCGGACAATGAAATGTATGCGTCCGCGGCTTGACGGGCCGCCTGCCAATTCGGCGGACCAATTTATTGGGCCAAGGATTTGGGGGGATGCGGCACCGCGCAATGCGGGCCGCCTCATGAGGGTTTGGAGCTGCCGCAACCAGAGGGGGGTGTTGCGAAGTTCCAGCGATTTTCGTCACGCGGACGCCCGGGGCCTTGTGCTCCGGGCGTTTTGCTTTCGGAGCATCACCCTCAGAGAGCTTCGTCCAGCACGCGAGCGAAACAGGCGATCCGCACGGTCCCGGCGCCCGCCTTGCGCAGTGCCTTGATGCACGCATCCGAGGTTGCCCCACTGGTCATTACATCGTCCACCAGCAAGATCTGCGCGCCTTTGAGACGGTATGCGTGCTTTGCATTCGTGGTAATTGCCCCGCTCAAAACGCGTGCGCGTTCCTTCCTTCCCAATCCGCCAAGCGCCGGGGTCGGCTTCTTGCGATCCAGCCCATCAACCAGGAGGGTCTGGTCCGTCAAACGCGCAATCTCGCCCGCCAGCAGGGCCGACTGGTTGAAGCCACGTTGCCACAGGCGCAGGCGGTGGAGCGGTACCGGCATGACGAGCCATTCGCCTTCCAGTTCGGGCAGCCGCGCCGTGATCTGCCTTGCCAGCATCTTCGCCAGCGCAATCTTGCGGCCATGCTTGAAAGCGAGGATCAGCTTGCGCGAGGTATCGTTATAGATCGTCGCGGCGGTGATCCCGTCATGGCGCGGCTTTGCGGCCATGCAGGCCGCGCAGATCATGCCGTCACCTTCTCCCGCATCCACGCCGAGCGGGCGCTGGCAGGTCGCACAGGAGGGTTCGCCGGGAATGACCAGCTCGCTCCAGCATGACAGGCACAGGCCGCGTTGTTCGGAAATCCCCTCGCCGCAAAGCGGGCAACGCGGCGGGTAGATCAGGTCCACCAGCGGGGAAAAGGCCTGTTTGAGCAGCATCTTGCCTATGCTGGCGGCAGAGCAGGCTGTAGGCAAGCGGCATGGCCAGCCAGCAAATCCCGCAGATCTTCAGTCGCAAGCACCGGCTCGCTGCCCGCAAACGGCTACGGCATTTGCGGGCCCGCCCCGATGCCGCGCGTTACGTGCTCGAGGACATGGTGGACGAGGTCGAAGATCGGCTGTCCTTCACGCGCCATGGACCTTCCCGTTCGCTGGTAGTTGGCGACTGGAGCGGAAGACTGCGGACGCTGATTGGCGGGGATGTAATTGGGATGGATATCGATACGCTCGATCTCGAACAGCCCTTCCCGCAAGGCGATTTCGACTTCATCGCGGTGCTCGGCCTGCTCGACACCGTAAACGACCTGCCCGGTGCGCTGGTCCATATCCGCAATGCGCTCAGCGAAGGCGGAATGGCGATAGCCAGCTTCATCGGCGCGGGCAGCCTGCCCATGCTCCGCCAGATCATGCTTGCAGCGGACGGCGACCGACCGGCGGCACGGATCCACCCCATGGTCGATGTTCGCGCGGGCGCACAATTGCTCCAGCGTGCAGGATGGGCAGACCCGGTGGTGGATTCGCATGCGATCAGGGTCAGCTATGACTCGCTGCAGCGCCTGATCGAAGATTTGCGTGCGCAAGGTCTCGGGAATGTATTGGCGTCCAGGGCGCCAGGCATGGGTAAGGCCGGACTGGCCCGCGCCGAGGCGAAATTCGCCGAATTGGCCGGCGAAGATGGCCGCGTGACCGAGACATTCGAAATCGTCACCCTGACTGGGCGACGTCCGAAAGCGCGCTTCTAATCCACCAGCGCCGCCTGCGCTGCTGCCAGCCTGGCGATCGGTACGCGGTAAGGTGACGCGCTGACGTAATCGAGACCGGTCTGCTCGCAGAACTTGATGCTCGCCGGATCACCGCCATGCTCGCCGCAAATGCCAAGCTTGATGTCAGGGCGCGTCGCCTTGCCCCGCTCGGTCGCCAGCGAAACCAGCTGGCCCACGCCGTCAACATCGAGGCTGACGAAAGGATCGCGCGGATAGATGCCCTTTTCGACATAGGGCGCGAGGAACTTGCCGGCATCGTCACGCGAAACACCCAAGGCGGTCTGCGTGAGATCGTTCGTGCCGAAACTGAAGAACTTGGCTTCCTCGGCGATCTCGCCCGCCATAAGTGCGGCGCGCGGCAGTTCGATCATCGTCCCGACCATATATTCGAGAACGCGGCCCTTTTCGGTAAAGACCTGCGCAGCAACCTCGTCCACCAACGCGCGCAGGATCTCGAGTTCCTTGCGCGTCGCGACCAGCGGAATCATCACTTCGGGGACAACCGGATCGCCGCCTTGCGCGGTGACTTCGCATGCGGCCTCGAAAATCGCCCGTGCCTGCATCTCGTAGATTTCCGGGAAGGTGATGCCGAGGCGACAGCCGCGATGGCCCAGCATGGGATTGAATTCGTGCAACTCGCCCGCACGGCGCTTGAGATGCTCGACGCCGACACCGACGGCTTCGGCCAGTTCGGCAAACTCCTCGTCACGCTGCGGCAGGAATTCGTGCAGCGGCGGATCGAGCAGGCGGATCGTGCAGGGCAGGCCCGCCATGGCGTTGAAGATCTCGACGAAATCGCTGCGCTGTTCGGGCAGTAATTTTTCCAGAGCCTTGCGCCGTCCCGCCTCGTCATCGGCGAGGATCATTTCGCGCACGGCCAGGATACGACCGGCATCGAAGAACATGTGCTCGGTACGGCAAAGGCCAATACCTTCGGCGCCGAACTGTCTTGCCATGCGGCAATCACTGGGTGTTTCGGCATTGGTCCGCACGCGCAAGCGGCGATACTTGTCCGCCCATTCCATCAGCACGCCGAAATCGCCTGCCAGTTCAGGCTCGATCGTCGGGACTTCGCCCGCCATGACCTGCCCGGTCGAGCCGTCCAGCGTGAGGATGTCGCCTTCCCTGAGGTCGCGCGAACCGATCTTGAGCGTGCGCGACTTCATGTCGATCGAAACTGTCGACGCACCTGATACGCAGGGACGCCCCATGCCGCGCGCTACTACGGCTGCGTGCGAGGTCATGCCGCCGCGCGCCGTGAGAATGCCCTTGGCCGCATGCATACCGTGAATGTCTTCGGGCGAAGTCTCGACGCGTACGAGAATGACCTTGTCGCCATCATTGGCCCAGCGCTCGGCAAGGTCGGAGTCGAGCGCGATCTTGCCGGAGGCTGCGCCTGGCGATGCGGGAAGTGCGGTCGCCAGCACGTCGCGCGGCGCATCGGGATCGAGCGTCGGGTGGAGCAGCTGGTCGAGCGCCATGGGATCTACGCGCTTGATCGCGGTAACCTCGTCGATCAGCCCCTCGCCCACCATGTCCACCGCCAGCTTGAGCGCAGCCTTGGCGGTACGCTTGCCCGAGCGGGTCTGCAGCATCCACAGCTTGCCCTGCTGCACGGTAAACTCGATGTCCTGCATGTCCTTGTAGTGATTTTCGAGCAAGTCGAAGACATGGGCGAGCTCGCCAAAGGCTGCAGGCATGGCTTCTTCCATGCTCGGCAGTTCGGCACCGGCCGCCTCACGCGCGGCCTTGGTCAGATATTGCGGCGTACGGATGCCTGCGACGACATCCTCGCCTTGCGCATTGACCAGCCATTCGCCGTAATAAGCCTTTTCGCCCGTTGCCGGATCGCGGGTGAAGGCCACGCCGGTGGCGCTGGTTTCACCCATATTGCCGAAGACCATGGCCTGGACGTTGACCGCCGTGCCCCAATCGCCGGAGATATTGTTCAAGCGGCGATAGACCTTGGCGCGGTCCGAATCCCATGAATCGAACACCGCCGCGATCGCGCCCCAGAGCTGCTCGTTCACATCCTGTGGGAAGGCACGGCCCAGTTCGGCCTTGGCGATGGTCTTGAACTCGCCGACCAGTTCCTGCCAATCCTCGGCAGTCATTTCGGTATCGGCGAAATAGCCGCGGTCTTCCTTGGCGATTTCGAGGGCTTCCTCGAACAGGCCGTGATCGAGACCGAGGACGACGTCCGAATACATCTGGATGAAGCGGCGATAGGAATCCCAGGCAAAGCGCATGTCGCCGCTGGTGGAGGCCAGGCCCTGCACCGTCTCGTCATTCAGGCCGAGATTAAGGACGGTGTCCATCATGCCGGGCATGGAAACGCGCGCGCCCGAACGGACGGAGACGAGCAACGGATCAGCCGCATCGCCGAAATTCTTGCCCACAGCAGCTTCGATATGCGTGAGGGCATCGGCGACTTCGGCGCGCAGCGCGTCGGAGAAATCGGCACCGTGCTTCAGATAGCTGACGCATTCTTCGGTCGTGATGGTGAAGCCGGGGGGGACCGGCAGGCCGATCCCGGCCATTTCGGCAAGGTTTGCGCCCTTGCCGCCCAGGATGTTCGCGTCGCGCAGGCTGTCCTTCGCGTCACCACCGAACTTGTAGACCGACTTGTTCATCGAATGCCCTGTTTTGCTTGTCTTTGACGGCGCAGTCGCGCCGTTGCGGCTCCCCTAGGACGAAGGGGCCGAAATTCCGAATGTTTCAATCGAAAGTGCACCTTGTGACACTGATTGAAGGAATTCAGCCCTCGATCTTCGAGAAATCGGCAACATTGTGCACTGCAGCACGGAAGCGTGCAAGCAGTTCGAGACGAGACGCGCGCTTGTTTGCGTCCTCGTCATTCACCGTCACCGTATCGAAGAAAGCATCGATCGGCGCGCGCAGGCTGGCGAGGAGTCGCATTGCAAAGTCAAAATCTTCTTCTGCGAGCGCTCCATCGACCGCACTTTCGAGAATTTCCAACTTGCTAATAAGGTCCTTCTCTGCACCTTCCGGCGTGTAGGATAGTGCTTCGGGAGCCTGCCATTCCTCTTTCTTCAGGATATTAGCCGCGCGCTTGTAGCCGGCGAGCAGGTTCTCGCCGTCTTCAGTCTGCACGAAAGCTTGCAGCGCATGGACGCGGGCGAGCAGGCGGACGAGATCGTCTTCGCCGCCGAGCGCGAACACGGCGTCAATCAGATCGTGCCGGACACCCGCTTCGCGCTGTTGGACCTTGAGGCGGTCAGATAGGAAATTATCCAATAGTGCGGCTGTCTGAAGTGCTCCGTCGATTAACTCAGCTTGCTTCTGATCCTTTGCTGCAAGCGCAGCCCTCTTGAGAATGGGTTCCATTTCTTGCGCAAGGTTAGTCGTCTCATACTTTACGAACTCCTCCGCGAACGGAAGGGCGTGCAACCAAGCAATGTTTTTGACTTGCAGTGCCATGGAAATTTGGAAGATTTTTGAGAGGCCGAAGCGCATACCTGCATCGGTTGCGAGGCGGACCACGCCCAACATGGCACGTCTCAGAGCGAATGGATCCTTTGAACCGGTTGGTCGCTCATCAATGAGGAAAAATCCGGTGAGGGTATCAACTTTGTCTGCCAAGCTTACAGCCACGGTGACAGGCGCGGTCGGCACGTCGTCGCCCTGCCCGACCGGCTTATAATGATCGCGGATTGCGTCGGCGACTTCCTGCGGCAGCCCTTCTTTCTCGGCGTAATAGCCACCCATCAGGCCCTGCAATTCGGGGAACTCACCGACCATTTCGGTGACGAGGTCGGCTTTGCATAGCCAAGCTGCGTTGCGCACATTGTTGTGCAGTTCGCTGGTATCTTGCGGTGTAAGCCCGTCAGGCTTAATCACTTCAGCATTGACCATCCAGGTTGCCAACTCGGCCACGCGCTCGACCTTGTCGGCGACGGTGCCCAGCTTTTCGTGGAAGGTTATCCGCGCCAGCTTCTCAGCATGGACGGCGAGCGGGGTCTTCTGGTCGAGTTCCCAGAAGAATCGCGCGTCGGACAGACGTGCAGCAAGCACCTTGCGATTGCCGTCGACAATAGCCGTGCCGCCATCTTCAGCCTCGATATTGGCCGTGCAGATGAACGCATTCGCAAGCCCACCCTCGGGCTTTTCGCAGACGAAATATTTCTGGTTCACCCGCGCGGTGAGCTGGATCACTTCGGGCGGGACGTCGAGGAAATCCTCGTCGAAACGTCCGAGCAGCGGGACCGGCCATTCGGTCAGTCCGGCATTCTCGACAACCAGCCCTTCGTCCTCGACCAGCTTTAGGCCGGCGGCTTCGGCAGCCTTTGCAGCCCCGGCGCGAACAATGTCCTGCCGCTCCTCATGGTCGACGATGACATGGCAGGCGCGCAGTTTCTCGGCATAGTCATCTGCCGAGCCGATGGTGATCTCGCCCGAATGATGGAAGCGGTGGCCCATGGTCGCGTAGCCACTGACAACGCCATGCGCCTCGCACTCGACCAGCTCTTCGCCAAGGATGGCAACGATGCCCGAAAGCGGGCGCACCCAGCGCAAGCTCTCGGTCGAGAGCGAGGCATCGCCCCAGCGCATCGACTTGGGCCATGAGAAATCGCGGATGATCGTGGGGATCGCTTCGGCCAGCAGGTCCTTCACCGCGCGGCCAGGAATGTCCTTCACCGCGAAATAGGTCATGCGGCCTTTAACATCGCGAAGCTCGAGCTGGTCGCGCGTGACGCCGTTCTTGCGGCAGAAGCCGTCCACGGCCTGGTCGGGCGCCCCTTCGGGCGGGCCCTTGGCCTCTTCGGAAACAGCCTGCGTCGCTTCGGGCAGGCCGCGCGCGATCAGCGCAAGACGGCGCGGCGTCGACCAGACGGTCAGTTCGCCAACGGAAACACCGGCAGCGTCCATCTCGCGGCGGAACAGCTTTGCCAGCTCTTCACGCGCACCCTTCTGCATGCGGGCGGGAATTTCCTCGCTGCGGAGTTCAAGCAGGAAGTCGCTCATGCCGACCACCCCTCATAGTCCGCGGCCCAGCGGTCAGCTTCCTTGGCCATGTGGGCCTCGCAGCTTCCCCGGGCGAGGTCGCGGACCCGCGCCATGTAGCTGGCGCGTTCCTGCACGCTGATCACGCCGCGCGCCTGCAGCAGGTTGAAGATGTGGCTCGCCTCGACCGCCTGTTCATAAGCGGCAATCGGAACCGCAGCCGCGAGCGAGCGCTTGCACTCGGCCTCGGCTTTTTCGAACAGGTCGAACAGCGCATCGGTATCGGCGACTTCGAAGTTCCACTTCGACATCTGCTTCTCGTTTTCGAGGAAGACTTCGCCATAGGAAACGCCATGTCCGTTGAAATCGAGGTCATAGACGTTGTCGACGCCCTGGATGTACATGGCGAGGCGTTCGAGCCCGTAGGTCAGCTCGCCACTGACAGGCTTGCAGTCGAACCCGCCCATTTGCTGGAAATAGGTGAACTGGGTCACTTCCATCCCGTCGCACCAGACTTCCCAGCCAAGGCCCCATGCGCCGAGCGTAGGGCTTTCCCAGTCATCCTCGACAAAGCGGATATCGTGCTTGAGCGGATCGATCCCGATCACGCGCAGGCTTTCGAGATAGAGGTCCTGGATGTCGGGCGGGCTCGGCTTCAGGATCACCTGGTACTGGTAATAGTGCTGCAGCCGGTTGGGATTTTCCCCATAGCGCCCGTCGGTCGGGCGGCGACATGGCTGGACGAAGGCAGCGTTCCACGGCTCCGGACCCAGCGCACGCAAGGTCGTCGCGGTGTGGAAGGTCCCCGCCCCCATGCGCATGTCATACGGTTGCAGGATCAGGCAGCCCTGCGCGCTCCAGAAATCGTGGAGCGCGAGAATCATGTCCTGGAAGCTCTTGTCCGGCCGTCTTTCCATAGTGCGCGCGGCAATGGCGGATGCCGTTTGGAGCGTCAATGGTGCGGCTGCAAAGCAAGCTATCCCCGCTTTGTGTCAGGTTCTCTTGACATTGTCAGGATTGCGAGACTAAATGTAAGGTATACCTGACACCGAGTCGGGGCACATACGGAGAGTCAAATGACCCTGAAACAGATCATGTATTCGCCGATCCTCTTTGACACGATATTCGCAGTGGCCGGAGCGATCAGCATAGTTGGCCTTGCCATGAGTACGGGAAATGCGATGCCCGCGATCGAAGCTGCGGACAACGCCTTTGCCAAGGGGGGCGCGCTGGTCGTTCTGGTGCTTGCGGGAGTTCTCCTTGCGACCCATTCCACCCGCCTCGATCAGCGTTGCGCCGATGATTATCTTTTCATGACGCTGGCAAAATCGGCCTTCATCGGAATGATGGCCTTCATCCTTGCTTCGGCCTTCTGGGAGGCCCTCTTTGCGGACAATCTGGGCCGAATTTCCTCCTACGCGACGCTTGGCGTGGCCGTGGCGGCCTGGTCGCTCGCTTATTTCTACACCCGCATTCGCGGCACTGGCGCCTGAGGAGCAAAGACAATGACAAGCTTTACGAAAGCGATCTATTCGACCCGCTATTTCGACTGGGTGTTTGCCCTTGGCGCCGTGCTTTGCCTGATGGTCCTGCTGTTTTCCGCAAGCCGCGAATTTCCCCTTCCGCCCTTGCCGAGCCAGCCAGTCCTTTATGGCCTGATCCTGTGCGCCACGGTCTTTGCCATCGCGCTTCTCTCCTGCCTCACCAGCAGGCTCGATCACCGTTATGCAGACGACTATTTGTTCCAGCTTCTTGCCCAATCGGCGATGATCGCCGTGGTGGCAATCATCCTCGTTTCGGTCGCCAAGGACCTTGTTCTCCTGCCCCTGTTCGGCGGATCGCAGGCACCGCTCATGACCGTTACGGTGATACCCGTGGTTGGACTGTCCTGGGCAATCGGATATTTCTTTCTGCGCCTGCGCGGCACCGGAGCATGATCGACATGAAAAATCGTCTAAAGGTGCTCCGCGCCGAGCGTGACTGGTCGCAGGCCGATCTTGCCGAACGGCTCAAAGTCTCGCGCCAGGCCGTGAATGCGATCGAGACCGGAAAGCACGATCCCTCCCTCGCCCTCGCCTTTCGCATTTCCCGCCTGTTCGAAATACCAGCGGAGGAAGTATTCGACGACGAGGCGGGATAATTCCGGGCATCTTTGCCTTGCCGTGCCTTGCGTCTTGCAGATCGAAGCCACATCTCAACATTTCACTGATCGGGAAGGCAGAATGCTCGAACTCCTCAAACGCATGGCCCGCCGGGCCGGGGCCATCGCCTTGGGCTTTTCGGCAGCAGCCTGTGCTTCGACGGGCGATACCGGCTCGCTGACGGCGGCCGATACCGCTCCACCACCTGCAACTGCAAAAACCCCACCTGCCGACTACGTCCCAGGCCCCGCTCTTTGGAAGGTGGCTGATGGCGACACCACGATCTACTTGTTCGGGACGGTCCATGCCCTTCCCCCGGAGACGGAGTGGTTCGACCAGCGGATCGAACAGGCGTTTTCTGCATCCGACGAATTCGTCACCGAAATCAACATGGCGGACCAGGCTGCCGCAGGGCAGACGATTGCCGCCCAGGCAATGCTGACGACTGGCGGCACGCTTCGCGACCTCATGAGCGAAGAAGACCGCCTGGAATATGAGCAGGCGCTGGTCACGCTCGGCCTGCCGGAAAGCGCACTCGATCCGGTCGAGCCTTGGTTTGCGGCCATGAACCTGTCTCTGCTGCCGCTGCTGCAATCGGGATATTCGCCCGATACCGGCGTCGAACTGGTGCTGGAAATGCGAGCGGAGGACAAGCAACGCGGGGCCCTCGAGACCATTGAGGAGCAGATTGCCCTGTTCGACATGCTGCCGATGGAAGCCCAGCTGGCTTATCTCGACCAGACCGTCGCCTCCATGCCAGATGCAGTGAGCTCGCTCGATGCCATGGTCGAACAATGGCTCGAGGGCGACGCCGTGGAACTGGCAGAGATGCTCAATTCCGAAATGGACAATGAAGAGCTTTACCAGCGACTGCTGGTCGACAGGAACAGCAATTGGGTGAACTGGATCACGCAGCGCATGGATGCGCCGGGGACCGTCTTTATCGCAGTTGGCGCGGGACATCTGGCCGGCAACGGCAGCGTTCAGGACCAGCTGGGCGATCGCGGTTTCGAGGTCACTCGCGTCTGGCAGTGATGCAGCGCCTGCTTGCATCCATCCTCGCCTGCCTGCTGCTTGCGGCCTGCGAGAGTTCCAGCGAACTGCCCGATGTGGATTGGCCCGAGGCTTCGCCGGCATTGTGGCTGGTGGAAGATGAAGAAGGCCGACAGGGATATCTCTTCGGCACGATGCACGCCCTGCCCGACGGCGTCGAATGGCGCACGCCGTTGTTCGAGCAGGCGCTGGCCGATGCGGATATCCTGCTGGTCGAGATAGCCAATCTCGAGGACAGCAGCGAAGCCACTCGCGCCTTTGCCAATGTCGCCTATTCCGACGGACTGCCGCCACTACTTTCGCGCCTCGAAGAGCCCGATCGCGCACAACTTGCCGAACTGCTGCAACGCGCCAATGCGCAGCAAAACGATTTTGCCGAGATGGAAAGCTGGGCCGCGGCCATGTCGCTTTCCGCCTCGGTGCGGCTTGGCGAACCCGAGAATGGTGTCGACCGGGCAATCATCGATGCGGGAAAACCCGTCCAGGGATTGGAGAGCTTTGCGGCCCAGTTCGCCATTTTCGATACTCTTGACGAGGATGATCAGACGGAACTGCTTGCCGCGATCGCCCGAGAATCCGTGCGCGACAAGCAGGTAGAGGCAATCTCGGCCTGGCTTTCCGGCGATCTCGAGGCACTGTCCCGCATGGGTGCTGCAGGGATCATGGGCGACGCCGAACTGCGGCAGACACTGGTCGAAGAGCGCAATGTTGCCTGGCTCGAACAGATCGCCCGGCAAATCGGCGAAGGTCACCGGCCGTTGCTTGCCGTGGGGGCCGGTCACATGCTGGGCGAAAGCGGTCTGCCCGCCCTCCTCTCGGCGCGCGGCTACGCTGTGACCCGCCTGCAATAGTATTGCATTCGCGCGCAATCCCGCTATAGGCGCGCCTCCCCTGCCAATGTCATCCCTGGAGGCGTGGCAGGTGAAGCACTCAAACGCATTCGAAAGGCACTGATATGAGCGACGCTCTGACCCTGCCGGCCGAAGCGCGCGAACGGGCTGGCAAGGGAGCCTCCCGTGCATTGCGTCGCGAAGGTCGCGTACCCGCCGTCATTTATGGCGGCAAGGAAGAACCCACCCCGATTCACGTCGAGGAAAAGCTGCTGGTTCGCCAGCTCGGCACCGGCCACTTCATGAACTCGATCGTGATGATCGAAATTGACGGCAAGCCGACTCGCACCATTCCCAAGGACGTATCGGTTCACCCGGTTTCCGACCGACCCATTCACGTGGACTTCCTGCGTCTTGCCAAGGACGCCAAGATCGAGGTCGCGGTCCCTGTCGTCTTCATCAATGAAGAAGCCAGCCCGGGTCTCAAGAAGGGCGCCGTGCTCAACATGGTCCGCCACGAGATCGACCTGGTCTGCGAAGCCGACAAGATCCCGAGCGAGATCGCGATCGACGTGACCGGCCTCGAAGTCGGCGATTCGATCCACATCAGCGCCGTCACCCTGCCTGAAGGTTCGGAAAGCGCGATCACCGATCGTGACTACACCATCGCAACCATCGTCGCTCCGTCCGCTCTCAAGCGTGCCGAATCGGAAGCCGGCGAAGTTGAAGAAGGCGAAGCTGGCGAGGAAGCAGAAGCAGCTGAAGGCGAAGGCGAGAGCGAAGAGTCCGAGGACTGATTTCCGCCCCGCCTTACCGGCAATTACAAGCGCCGGGCCCTCCCGAGGGTCCGGCGTTTTGCTTTTTGGGAAGCGCATCCTAAGGAACGCCCATGCAAATCTGGACAGGCCTAGGCAATCCCGGACCCAAACACGCGATGGAACGGCACAATGTCGGCTTCATGGCGGTGGACGTCATTGCCGAAATGCACAATTTCGGACCGGTTCAGAAGAAGTTCCAGGGCTGGGTCCAGGAAGGACGGATCGGCAGGCACAAGGTCCTGCTCCTCAAGCCCGCGACCTTCATGAACGAGAGCGGCCGCAGCGTTGGTGAAGCGATGCGTTTCTACAAACTCGGCCTCGATGCGTTGACAGTTTTTCATGACGAGCTCGATCTCGCCCCCTTCAAGGTCAAGGTGAAGACCGGCGGCGGGCATGCCGGGCATAATGGGCTGCGCTCGATCGACCGCCATCTCGGTCCGGATTTCCGTCGGGTACGCATCGGCATCGGTCACCCGGGACACAAGGACAGGGTCCACGGCCATGTGCTGGGCAATTACGCCAAGGACGAGCAGGACGATCTCATGCAGATGCTCGGCGCCATCGGGGCCGAAGTGCAATGGCTTGCCGATGGCGATAATGCCCGCTTCATGAGCGAGCTGGCCCTGCGAATGCAGGGCTGAACTCATGCAACGCGTGTTGATTGTCGGCCCCTGCGGCGCGGGCAAATCCACGCTCGCTTTCGAACTGGCAGCGCGAACCGGCCTGCCGCTCTTTCACATGGACAAGCTGGCCTGGGAGCCCGGTTGGGTCGACCGTTCGAATGAGGAATTGCGCGCAGTCCTTGCACAAGTCCTTGCCGGAGAACGCTGGATAATCGAGGGCAATTACGGAAGTACGCTGGCGCAAAGACTGCAACATGCCGACGCGGTAATCTATCTCGACTTCCCCGTGCGGCTTTGCCTGTGGCGACTGCTGCGCCGCTTTGTCAGGTACAGGGGGCAAACACGACCCGACATGACCGAGGGCTGCAATGAACGCCTCGATCCTGGGTTTCTCTGGTATGTCACCCGCTGGAATGCCGGCCCGCGCAAACGCCTCGAGGTCACCCTTTCACGCTATCAGGGTGCGATTGTCAGGTTTGCCACACCCAAAGAGCTCAAGAACTGGCTCGCGGCACCGGCCTTAACCTTTGCCACTTGACCCTGTTTCAATCTGAAGCACGACCCCGCCAGCCACTTGTTTTTCCCCGCAGAATCATTGCCTTTGCAGCCAAATCCAATGCGGGGGAAAGCATGAAGAAGATCGTATCTGCAATCGCTGCCGGGACACTCGCCATGAGTGCGACGCCGGCATCAGCCACGTTCAACTGGGGCGGCTGGGGCGGTTCCTCGGGTGGCTGGAGCAGCTCGGGAGGTCACAGCCACTACCCGGGTTGCGGCCATAGCGGCAGTTCTTCCAGCTCGAGCAGCTCGTCTTCCAGTTCGTCCAGTTCTTCGAGCAGCAGCGGCGGTACCGCGGTCCCAGAACCGGGCATGCTGGGCATGTTCGGCCTCGGCCTTGCGGGACTCGCCTTTGCACGTCGACGTCGCAAGACTGCGAAAGCCTGACCAGCCTGCCCGCAAGCAGGGCAGCATCGAATAGTTTGACCGGAGTGGGAGGCGGGTGCTGGTAAAGCGCCCGCCTCCTCTCTATAGCGCGCCTTTCTCCGGTTTAGAGGACATCAGAACATGGGATTCCGTTGCGGGATCGTGGGGCTGCCCAATGTCGGCAAGTCGACGCTTTTCAACGCATTGACCGAAACGCAGGCTGCGCAGGCCGCGAACTATCCTTTCTGTACGATCGAGCCCAATGTCGGCCAGGTCGCCGTGCCCGATCCGCGGCTCGACCAGCTGGCCGCTATCTCGAAGAGCGCCAAGATCATCCACACGCAGCTGAGTTTCGTGGACATAGCCGGCTTGGTGAAGGGTGCCAGCGCGGGCGAAGGCCTGGGCAACCAGTTCCTCGGCAATATTCGCGAAGTCGATGCCATTGTGCATGTTCTGCGCTGCTTCGAGGATGACGACATCCAGCACGTTGCCAACAAGGTCGATCCGATTGCCGATGCCGAAGTGGTCGAGACCGAGTTGATGCTGGCCGACCTGGAAAGCCTCGAGAAGCGCGTCGATAACGCCAAGCGCCGCGCAACCGCTGGCGACAAGGAAGCCAAGGCGCTTGCCTCCGTGCTTGGACAGGCTCTCGACTTGCTGCGTGATGGCAAGCCCGCGCGCCTGACCGAACCCAATGGTGACGAGGAAGAACGCCTTTTCGAACAGGCCCAGCTGCTCACCGCCAAGCCGGTGCTCTATGTCTGCAATGTGGGTGAGGAAGACGCCGCCAGCGGCAACGAACTGTCGGCCAAGGTGTTCGAGAAGGCTGCTGCCGAAGGAGCTCAGGCCGTGGTTGTTTCAGCCGCGATCGAGAGCGAAATCGTTGCCATGGACCCTGAGGACCGTGTGGAATTCCTCGCCGAATTGGGACTGGAGGAATCCGGCCTCGCCCGTGTGATCCGCGCCGGTTACGAATTGCTCGGTCTCAAGACCTTCTTCACCGTCGGTCCCAAGGAAGCGCGCGCCTGGACTTTTCCCGATGGCGCCAAGGCTCCGCAGGCCGCGGGCGAAATTCACACAGATTTCGAAAAGGGCTTCATCCGCGCCGAGACGATCGCCTTTGATGATTATATCGCGTGCAATGGTGAAAGCGGCGCGCGCGAAGCCGGCAAGCTGCGCCAGGAAGGCAAGGACTACCTTGTCCAGGATGGCGACGTCCTGCTGTTCAAATTCAACGTCTGACACAAAGAAAACGGCGCGGAGAGCATTGAACCCTCCGCGCCGCAATTCCTGGCAAAACTGACGGCTTGTCCTAGCTGGCATTGAGCTCCGCATAGGCTGACCAGAGGCGGGCGACCGCTGCGCGCTCACCGCTCACCTGACCGAGATTGGCAATAGCTTGGGCAAACTTGCCCTGCTTGACCTGCGAGATAGCTTCGCGCGTCAGCGCAGCGTTGGCGTCAACTCCGCCCTTCTGGCGGGCCATGGCATACATCGCTTCGGCCCCGGCAAAATCGGACAACGAGAAAAGCACGTCACCGGCAATCATCGCGCCTTCGCCCGTGGCATCGGCCTCGGCTTCGGCAACCAGCTCGGGAGCCTCTGCCCGGTCATCCGCCATGCGTTCGTCGACGATGCCCTTTACCTCGGTATAGTAGTCGTCACCGGTGGCCTGGAACTCTCCGGCTGCCAGGCCCTCGGCAAGCACGTCGCTGACTTCGTTTGACATGATGCGCGGATCGGCGAACTCGATATAGCGGATGAATTCGCTCCGGCCCGGCACGGCATTTGTTTCGCGCATCAGGCGCAGCAGGTCGAGCTGGGTATCCGGCTCGAACTCGTTAAGCGCGTTGACCACCTGCAGGCCAGCAAGCCAGTTGTTCTGCGAAGGATGGTTCTTGACCAGCACGATGGTCAGGTCGGCAGTCTGTGCAGGGAGCTCATTGCGGTAGGCAGCAGCAAGGCCGGCAATCGGCCAGTCCATCGGCACGACCTGACCCGCGGCTTCCGTCTGCGCGGAATACGCGAGGATCTGGTCGATCGCTCCCTGAGGATCGCCCGAACCGATATAGGCATCGAACAACAGGCCATGCGGGTCGTCCTGCGTCCAGCCAGCCTCGATCGCTTCACGGATCGATGACTTGGCTACTTCATAATCTTCCATCTGGTAGGCCAGGCGGCCGCGATACCAGTTGAACAGGCGGGTATTGGCCGCATCGAGCTTGCCGCTGCGCAGCTGCAATTCGATTCCCTGGCGCTGCAGTGCTGGATCGGAAGTCTTGTTGCCCGCCTCGAGAATGAGGTTGCCAGCAACGTTCAATTCATCGGGTGACTGCGCCATCGAGGCAATGGTGCCCAGCTGGCTGCGAACCGAAGCGATGTCTCCACCTTCACCGAAGACGATTTCCGCAACCGGGTCGTAAGTCTCTGCAAATTCGGGCGCATATTCCTGCGCGCTGGCCGTGGGTGCAATGACGGCTGTCGCCAGCATGGCGGAACCTGCCAGCATTGCCGCCATGGCAAAGGCGGAAGCGGCATTCCGGGCCGATTTGCGACGAGCGGAAGGGAACGTGCGAAGCATGGAAGGTACTCTCCTGAGGGGGTAAGAGATGGGCGGTCTGAGCCCTTGATCCTGTCTTGTTGGGCGCTTCTGCATAAAACGCGCCGAATTGCAAACTCCTGATAGGGAGCTCCGGCTGAATGGTGATTTAACCAAGCCGGAAGGCTGCCGTTCATGGTTCGCCTGCAAATGTGGATAAACAGCCGGATTCAAGCCGTTTCAGCTCCTCCAAACTGGCCTTGTTTGCCCCCCTGCCCTAGGGTTTTCGCTGTCTCCGACAGGCAATAACAGAACAAGGCGACGCACCGCAGGTGAGCGACGACAACGAGAATACATTGCCGCCCGACGAACCGGGCGAATTCGATCGCATCGACATCGTCGATGAGATGAAGACGAGCTATCTCGATTACGCGATGAGCGTGATCGTGAGCCGCGCACTGCCCGATGTGCGCGACGGTCTGAAGCCGGTCCACCGCCGCATCCTCTACGCCAGCCAGGAAGGCGGCTATGTTGCAGGCAGGCCCTATCGCAAGTCCGCCAATATCGTCGGCGACGTGATGGGTAAGTACCACCCGCATGGCGACAGCGCGATTTACGATGCACTTGCCCGCATGGTGCAGCCATGGTCGCTGCGCGTGCCGCTGGTCGATGGCCAGGGCAATTTCGGCTCGATGGACCCCGACCCGCCGGCCGCCATGCGCTATACCGAAAGCCGCCTGGCCAAGGTCGCCAATGCCCTGCTTGAGGATCTCGACAAGGATACGGTCGATTTCGTCGACAATTACGATGGCTCGCGGCAGGAGCCGTCGGTCCTGCCCGCCCGCTTCCCCAACCTGCTGGTCAACGGCACGGGCGGCATCGCAGTGGGCATGGCCACCAATATCCCGCCGCACAATCTCGGCGAAGTGATCGATGGCTGTCTGGCCTTTATCGAGAACCCGGCCATTACTTCCGAAGAGCTGTTCGAGATCATTCCGGGGCCGGATTTCCCGACCTCGCCGCTGATCCTCGGCCAGTCGGGCGCGAGGGCGGCCTATACGACCGGTCGCGGCTCTATCCTGCAGCGCTGCCGTCACGAGATCGAGAAGACACGTGGCGATCGCGAAAGCATCGTCCTGACCTCCATTCCCTATCAGGTTGGCAAGGCCGGTCTGGTCGAGAAGATCGCCGAGGCCGCCAAGGACAAGCGGATCGAGGGCATTTCGGACATTCGCGACGAAAGTTCACGCGAAGGCGTGCGCGTCGTCGTGGATCTGAAGCGCGATGCCACGGCAGAAGTCGTGCTCAACCAGATCTGGCGGCATACGCCCGCACAGGCCAGCTTCCCGGCCAATATGCTCGCCATTCGCGGCGGCCGGCCCGAAGTGTTGATGCTGCGCGACATCATCCAGGCCTTCATCCAGTTCCGCGAACAGGTCATCACGCGGCGCACCAAGTTCGAGTTGAACAAGGCGCGCGACCGCGCCCATATCCTGCTTGGCCTTGTCGTGGCGGTATCGAACCTCGACGAGGTTGTGGCAATGATCCGCGGGGCGAAGAACCCGGCGGAAGCGCGCCAGCGCCTGCTCGCCAAGGAATGGCCGATCGGCGATATCGCGCAATATATCCGCCTGGTCGAAGCGATCGAACCCGACGCCGAACAGACAGGCGGCACTTATCGCCTGTCCGACCGGCAGGTGAAGGCGATCCTCGAACTGCGCCTGCACCGCCTGACTGCGCTCGGCCGAGACGAAATCGGCGACGAGCTCAAGGAACTGGCCGTCGCCATCGAGGAATTTCTTTCGATCCTCGCCGACCGCGTGAAGCTGTACGGCGTTATGGCGGACGAGCTGCGCGCCATTCGCGACGAATATGCCACGCCGCGCATGTCCGAGATCGCACCCGCCTGGGACGGCCTCGAAGACGAGGACCTGATCGAACGCGACGAGATGGTCGTGACGGTCACGCTTGGGGGCTACATCAAGCGAACTCCGCTCAGCACTTTCCGGGCGCAGGCACGCGGCGGCAAGGGCCGTTCGGGCATGGCGACCAAGGACGAGGACGCCATTACCGAGCTCTTCGTCACCAGCACGCACAATCCGGTGTTGTTCTTCACCAATCTCGGCCGCGTCTATCGCCTCAAGGTGTGGAAGCTGCCCGAAGGTGCCCCGCAGGCCAAGGGACGACCCATGGTCAATCTCCTGCCGCTCGGTGAAGGGGAACTGGTCACCAATGTCCTGCCCTTGCCCGAGGATGAGGCAGACTGGGATTCGCTGCACATCATGTTCGCGACTGCGCAGGGCATGGTTCGCCGAAACTCGATGGACGCCTTCACCAACATCCCATCCAATGGCAAATATGCGATGGGCTTTGTCGAAGGCAGCGGGGATCGCCTGATCGGCGTCAAGCTGCTGTCCGAAAACCACGACGTGTTCCTTGCCAGCGATGCCAGCAAGGCGATCCGCTTTGCCTCCACCGATGCGCGCGAAACCAAGAGCCGCACCGGCATTGGCGTGCGCGGCATGGCGCTGGATGAAGGATCCGAAGTGGTCTCCATGGCCGTGCTTGAGCAGAATGATGCCGATGTCGAACAGCGCGAGGAATATCTGCGCGCGGCGCCATGGAAGCAGGCCAACCAGGGCGCGAAACTCAGCGAAGAGCATGCCGTGATGGCGGAGAAGGAGGAGTTCATCCTCACTGTCACCGCCAATGGCTATGGCAAGATTTCCTCGGCCTACGAATACCGGCAGATCGGCCGAGGCGGCAAAGGCCTGGTCAATATCGGCACGCCGGAAAGCGATCCGGAACGCAACGGGCCGGTCGTCGCCAGCTTCACCGTCCATCATGGCGACCAGATCATGCTGGTCACCAACAGGGCCAAGCTGATCCGCCAGCCTGTCGACTTCCGTCACCTGATCGAAGGTGGATTCGAGGATCACAAGGGCTGGTCGATTATTGGCCGTACCGCCTCCGGCGTGCGCATTTTCGATGTCGCAGAAGGAGAGAAGGTCGTCGGCGTTGCCCTGATCGACGAGGTTGAAGAACCCGAAGGTGAAGGCGAGGAAGCTGTGGTCGAGGAAATGGTCGACCGGCGCGGTGGTGATGACGTCACCGAACCGCATACGCCGCCGCAATCGGACGATGATATCGAGGGCGAAGAACCTTCCGAATAATCGTGGCTTGACCCTCACGCGACGTGAGGGACTATCGAGTCGTCCTCGTGTTAAGGAGGACGTCATGAGCATGTACACGGTCACGCAATTGGCACGCCTTTCGGGCGTCTCGGTGCGCGCATTGCATCACTATGATGCAATCGGCCTGCTCAAGCCTGCCCATGTCGGCGACAATTCCTACCGCTATTACGGGCGGGCGGAATTGCTGCGCCTGCAGGATATCCTGTTCCACCGCGAACTGGGTGTCCCGTTGGCCAAAATCGCCGAGTTGCTCGACGCCGGTGAAGAGGATCGCCTGGGGATGCTCAAAAAGCATCGCCGGGCGCTCTCGGACCGGATCGAACAGACGCGCTCCCTCCTCGACACGATAGACCGCACGATTGCGGAGATCGACGGAGGACAAGACATGAAAGATGCAGACTTTTTCAAGGGCTTCGCGCCCGAGAAACAGGACGAATATGAGGACTGGCTTGCCGAACGCGGCGGGCAGGACATGACGGAGCGCATTGCCGACAGCAAGGCGCACCTGATGGCTGGCGGGCGCGATGCGATGGAAGCCAGGATGGCGGAAATGGCAGAGGCAGAAGCGGCGCTGGCGGAGCAATTCCGTAAAGGTGTGGCGATCGGTTCAGCCGAGCTAGCACCTTTACTCGACCGTCATCGCCAGTGGATCGCCTCGATGTGGGGCCGCGACTGTCCGCCGGAAGCCTATGCCGGCATGGCGGACATGTATCTCGCCCACCCGGACTTCCGGACCCATTTCGACAAGCATGGCGAGGGTTTCCTCGACTGGCTTGCCGAAGCGATGAAGCAAGCCAACCTTTGATTGACAGCCGGGGGGATCAATCCTCCCGGCTACTCACAACCCGCAATTCCGGATCGCGCTTGCGCAGGGTCTGGATAACACCGGTGCAGATCAGGAACATGCCGAGATAATAGATCGGCCAGACCAGATATTTCGGGATATCCGATCCGGCGAGCGGGCCCATTTCGGCGAAGATCAGGAAATCCGAGGCGAGGAACAGCATGGCTCCCGCCCCCACACGGTAGCGCGGGAAATTGCTCGCCCATGCACCCGATGCCATGGCGCCGAGCGCCAGCGCATAGAAGGCGACTTCCCACGCCATGCTGCGGTCGGCGGGTAGCAGGAAGGCGATCACCGGCGTCATCAGCAAGGTCATGCCGACGACCCAGCTCTGAGTCCCGCGCAGTTCGGGCCTCCGGTTACGCAGGAACACGCCGAGCGCGAGCACGTGAAACAGGAAGAACAGCAGGGCACCGATCGTCTGGTCGAACTCGATGGCCATGTCGCCAAGGCAGGCCGCACCCAACGCCCATGCCAGCAAGCGTGCATCGGGGCTCGTATGGCGAACGGCGGCATAGACGGCGAGCAGGCCTACGGCACAGCCTTTGACCAGCGCCAATTGAATTTCGGGCAGCTCGGTGACGCGCAGGTAATAGAAGGCCAAGGCCGCAGCGACGGACAGCACCAGGAAGGGTCTTTTCTCGGTCAGGGCGCGGCGTGACATGATGCGCCTCTCTTGACCCGAAGAGCCATGAGTAGCAAGCGCGCGCCATGACTTATGACGTGCACATTATCGGCGGCGGCCTGGCCGGAAGCGAAGCGGCATGGCAGCTCGCCCGCCGGGGCGTGAAAGTGCGCCTGTCGGAAATGAGAGGCGGCGGCGGGGAAACGCCTGCCCACCAGACCGACGGGCTTGCAGAACTGGTCTGCTCCAATTCCTTCCGCTCGGACGATGACGAGAAGAACGCCGTCGGACTGCTGCATCACGAAATGCGGCGGCTCGACAGCCTGATCATGCGCGCGGGCGAGAAGGCGCGCGTTCCTGCCGGCAGCGCGATGGCGGTGGACCGCGACGTGTTCTCGCAAGAGGTGCAGAACGTCCTTGAACAGCACCCCAACATCACCATTGTGCGCGAGAAGGTGGACACATTGCCCGACAGCGGGCTGACCATCGTCTCCACCGGTCCGCTGACCGCCAAATCGCTTGCAGAGAGCATCGTCAAGGCAACCGGCGAAGACCGCCTCGCCTTTTTCGATGCCATTGCGCCCATCGTCCATCACGACACGATCGACATGGATATCTGCTGGAAGGCGGCGCGCTGGGACAAGGGCGGCAAGGACTACATCAACTGCCCTATGACCAAGGAGCAGTACCTCGCCTTCCACCAGGGGCTGCTGGATGCCGAAAAGGGCGACTTCAAGGAATGGGAGGCCGACACTCCCTATTTCGAAGGCTGCATGCCGATCGAGGTGATGGCCGAGCGCGGCGTGGATACCCTGCGCTTCGGTCCGATGAAGCCGGTCGGGCTCGACAACCCGCATTGGGCGACAGAGGAACATCCCGCCGGCCGCTGGGCCTATGCCGTCGTGCAGCTGCGGCAGGACAACAAGCTTGGCACTTTGTGGAACATGGTCGGCTTCCAGACCAAGATGAAATATGGCGCGCAGGTCGAGCTGTTTCGCACCATTCCCGGCCTCGAAAAGGCCGAGTTTGCGCGGCTTGGCGGGATGCACCGCAACACCTTCATCAATTCGCCGATCCTGCTCGATCGCCAGCTACGCCTGAAGAGCGCGCCGCATATCCGCTTCGCCGGACAGGTGACCGGCTGCGAGGGCTATGTCGAAAGTTCTGCGGTCGGCCTGCTGGCGGGCATGATGACTGCCGCCGAACTGGCGGGCGAGCAATGGACCGCCCCGCCCCCGACTTCGGCCATGGGCGCGCTGCTGTCGCATATCACGGGAGATGCCGAGGCGAGCGACTACCAGCCCATGAACATCAATTTCGGTCTCTTCCCGCCACTGCACGACGTGAAGAAAAAGGACCGCAAGCTCGCCTATACATCGCGGGCGAAAGAGGATTTCGGCGAATGGCTGACCGGTCTTGAGGCAGTCCCCGCCTAGCAGGAACAGCTGGAGGAACTGCTCGCACGCGGCGCTGGTGCACTGGTGGCGAACTCAGCAGGCGTCAATTCCAGGTCCTCGTTTGCGTCCATCTCTGCAAACCGGTCCGAAGTGGTGATCGCCCATTCCTCGAAAGTGAGGAGGTTGTTGCCATCGGTATCGAGACGGCGAAAGCCGTCGGTTCGCGAGGACATCATCTCGACCCTTGTGATCTTGCGGTCGCGATTGCGGTCATAACGAAAGAAGCGCTGCTCCTCGCGCGAAAGCTCGGTGCTTTCAGGCGGAGCTGGTCCTTCCAGACCAGACACATCGGCAAATGGGAGTTCTTCCGGATCGGGTTCCTCCTGCGCCTGACTCTCTGGATCGGGAGGTGGCGCTCCCTGCTCGACTTGTGCCCTGCCCTGCAGCCAGAACAGGCCGATACCGACAAGAACCAATGCGCAAAATGCCCCCAAGACGACCCGGCTCATCGCGACTCTCCCTTCGATTTCGGGAGGTTAACGCCCCATCATGCCGATCCGCAAGGCAACAAGCATGGCACCCGGGCCATCGAGCAAATCGTTCGTCCCGCGCTTGAGCGAGCGCATGGAGAGACCGTGGAGCACGCTAATCGGGCGCAAGGAGCGTGGTAATCGTGGTGATCTTGCGTCGCTTTTATGCAGGATGGCCCGGGCCCGCTCTGCTTCCTGCTCATCATCAAGGTTGAGCGCCAGGTCCGCCAGCGCCCACTCTTCGGCAACTCTTGATGCATTCGCAGCTTCGCCTCCAGCCAGCGCGGCCCAACCCGCGGCCCGACCAGTGGCGAATTGGTGGAGGGACGCCTCTTCCAGCCTTTCTTCCAACAGTATCTCCCAGCCATCGACCAGCGGCACCAATTTTTGTGGTGCAATGGGAAGCGCTTGCAGCCTTTCGAGCAGTGGCTCGCCCCTCGGCCATTTGACGGGATCCTCACCCAGGCGTTCGCGCCACCAAGCCAGCTTGATCTGTGCAATCATCACCTCGCCCTTCTGTCGCAAGATGGCCGAGAGGCGATTGTCGAGCAGCATGAGGGTAAGCGCCGCTTCGCGCGCATGGCCTGGCGCGTAGGACAGGGCCAGGCGCTGAGCCAGCTTCAATTCGTCATTCGCAGAGGAGTGCATCGCACTGCCCCTTTCGCCAAGCCGCAGGAACTTGGCAAGTGAGGACGTAGCGGGAGGTCAAGCGCAGCAGGATTGCAACTCGGCATATCCCCTTATCGCCCCCGGCCAAATCGCGACCGCAACACGGTCCGGAATGAAACTCCAAATTAACCCTACCGATCGCGCGTTCCACCGCCTTCGATTGCAGGAAGAGATGCCAGAGGCCGCCAAGCATCTGGCTCGCGATTACTAAAGGGCCATTAACCCTGCGGGTTTACGGCGCCCTTACTACGCCCGTTCTAATTCAAGCGAGATTCCGGAACTCCTGATCACAGGGACACAAGAATGCTCAAGGCAATTTCCCGCAATCTCGCAAGCCTGCGCGGCAGTACAAGTGGCAATGCAACCTTGCTGACAGCACTCGGCATGCCGGTGCTGATCGGGGGTGCCGGCCTAGGTGTCGACCTCTCGCAATGGTATATGTGGAAGCGCGAATTGCAATTCGCCGTCGACCAGGCCGCTATTGCCGGTGCATGGGCACGGACAGACAACAATACCGAAAGCATCTATGTAGAGCGCGCGCAGCAGGAATTCGCTGCCAACCTCTCGGTGATCGAAGACTTTGCTGTCACGCCTAGTGTCCAGCTCGCCAATTTTGCGGGCGGTTCGGGCAATTCGGTTGCCGTCAGCGCCACGGCCAGCAAGCCCTTGCCTTTCACCAACTTCCTTACCGGCGCCCAAGCCACGGTTTCGGCTTATGCGCAGGCATCCTATGAGCGCGGCGCCACTTTCACCTCCTGCCTTATCGCTGTCGACGACGACGAGGACGGTGCCATTACCATCAGCGGCAACTCCGTCCTGACCGCATCATGCGGCATGGCGGCTTTGTCGACTGACGAACTGGCCATCAAGGCGGACGGGAGCCCCACGGTCGATGCGGGCTGGATCCTGGCTGCAGGCGGGATCGATCAGTGGTTCAAGGACAATACCGACGATCTCATCATGGAACACATGGATGGCTTGTTCGATCCTTACGAGAGCCTCGATCCGCCAAATCCGGTCGAAAGCCGGGTCAGCCGCACCTATAGCTGCGCCTCGACGGCGGACACCACGACGGCCGACGTCCAAACCACGACGACGGTCACCTACGACTACTTCCAGGGCTCCAACAAGAACAACGCCGATCCCTATGTTTACGGAACGCCCAAGAGCGACACCTACAACAATACAAACGATCATGGCACGATCGTGGCCAACGGGACGGAGAGCGGAACTGTCACCAGCACGTCGACCAGCTGGGTGCAGGTCTCCGGCAGCGGCAGTAACAAGATTTGGGAACGCAAGACCACTACGATCCGCCGCGTCTACAACAACGTAGTCGTCACGCCGGGCCAGCCTGCAGGTAACGTGGTGCCGGGCACCTACTCCAACATCCACATCAGTTGCGACACGACCTTCGCCACCGGTGTCTATATCATCGATGGCGGCGGCATTGATATCACTGCTCAATATGAAGTGACCGGGGCGGCGGTAATGTTCGTCCTCAAGAACGGTGCCTATATCAAGGTCCGCGGCGGTTCGGATTCGATCAATCTCACTGCCATCCAGGCATCGGACCTGATCGCCCGGGGCATTCCAAGCGAACAGGCCAACGAACTGGCCGGTATGCTGGTATTCGAGGATCGCAATTCCGAGGGAACCAGCCGCAACGATATCAACGGCAATGTCGAAACCGTGCTCAATGGCACGATCTACATGCCTGTGAGCAACATCACCTTCGCGGGTACCGCGTCTGTCACCAGCCAGTGCCTGATGATCGCCGCCAATACGATCACACTAACTGGCACCACCGACATGCGCACCTTCTGCCCGGAGGGTTCCTCCGAGGATACGGTTATCGCGAACACCGTCGGCAATGTGAGGCTCGTCGCCTGATGAAACTGAGCACATTCTTCACCCGCATGCTGCGGCAGGAAACGGGCACGATGACGATCGAGACGGCGTTCATCGCGCCAGTACTGATCGTCATGGCCATCGGCGGCTTCGAAGTCAGCACAATGGTTGCGCGCCAGACCGAACTGCAGGCAGCCATGGCCGAGGCCGCTGCCGTGGCCCGCGCAAACCTGCCCGAAACGGCCGAGGAGCGCACGACATTGCGTGATATCATCAAGGTATCGGCAGATCTGGAGAACTCCCAGGTGGGAGTCACACCCGTGTGGCGCTGCGGAACACGTACGCAATACCAGACCTCTGAAGGTGGTTGCACAAATGGCGAACGCACCACCGCATATGTCAGGATCGTTGTTTCCGACACCTACCAGCCTCTGTGGACAGAGTTTGGTCTAGGCACGCCTGTCACCTATCGCCTCGAACGCACTATCCTGATCGGCTGATACCCAATGCTTTCTCGCAAACACATTTCACACCTGCTTCGCGATTGCCGCGGTGCCATTGCGATCGAATTCGCTCTTGTCGGCCCGGCCTTCATCTTGCTGATGCTTGGCGTGCTGCAGGTCGGCATGGCGTTGCAGAACTACAATGCCATCCGCAATGTCTCCGCCGACGTCGCGCGTTACGCCATGGTCCAACACCAGACAGGCAACGAGCTCTCCAATACGCAGGTCCGCACCTATGCCATCAACCGCTCGCAAGGCGCGCCTTACTTGTTGACCGGTGACAGCGTGAACGCGCAGATCAACACGGCGGCGACACAGCGTGTTTCCGGCGCGCGTGAACTGGAGATCACCGTGACCTACCAGGTCGAGAGCCTGTTGGGATTTGCAGGAATCGAGGGGCCCTACATCAGCTATACGAGGCCGATATTCCTCCTCGAGGACGCGTCCTACACTAGTTCGGGCAGCTGATTTCGGCGTGCGTTAACCCGCTCGCCTCCGTGAAAGTCCTTTCCAGATTAACCTTGCGCGTTAACAATGTCCTTACGCCCTGTGGGCTATGGCGCGTGTTATGAGCGCGAGAATTTCTCCTTGCCTGGTGGCAATAAGGCAGCTGTTAGCACGGCTCGCCATGGATCACGGCGGCAACGTGCTGCTGATCTTTGCCGCATCGCTTTTTCCCCTGCTCGCCCTTGTCGGCAGCGGCATCGACATGGGCCGCGGCTACATGGCACAGGCGCGCTTGCAGCAGGCATGCGACGCAGGCGTGCTCGCCGCCCGCCAACGCCTGGGAACTTCGGTAGCCGTGAGCGGCGAAGTTCCCGACAGTGTGGCAGAAACGGGCCAACGCTTCTTCAACATCAACTACCGCGAAGGCCTCTACAGCGCAGAAGACCGCGAATTCGAAATGTCGCTCGAAAGCGACTACGCCATCAAGGGCGCTGCATCGGTCACGCTGCCGACATCGATCATGGGCGTGTTCGGCTTTGACGAATTGCCGATCAACGTCACCTGCTTGGCGCAGATGAACCAGTCCAACACCGACGTGATGATGGTGCTCGACGTTACCGGTTCGATGTCGAGCACCAATCCGGGCGATGACAAGAACCGTATCAACACGCTGAAGGATACGGTTCGCAGCTTCTTCGCACAGATGAACGGCTCGAAGGGCACCGCGCGCATGCGGTTCGGTTTCGTGCCCTATGCGACCAACGTCAATGTCGGTGGCTTGCTGCGCGACGAGTGGATGACCGACGAATGGTACTACCAGTCGCGCGAATGGAAGGTGGCGTCCATCGCTATCGAATACCGCTCCACAGACCGGAACTGGCGTTATCTGAGCGGGAGCAACAGCGAAGTCAGGCAAGTCGACTGGTACTGGGCCAGCTGGCATGGTGGCACCTATCACTGCAACCGCACCCTCCCCTCTGACAATTTGAGGATCAGGGAGACAGAGATAAGCTCGAGCACGAGCCCCACTGTCGACCCTGTGGGTGTACGAACCGTCAAGCAGATGCAGCGCGAAACCGACGGTGAAACCTATGATGTTGTCCTTTCCGGCAACAGGTGCCTGGTCCAGCGAACCAAATGGAAGGACTACAAGGAGAGCTTCGAGCGGGTCATTGAGCCCTACGAGGAACCCATCCTCAAGTGGCACTATGATCGCCTGCTGCTGAACGTCGAGGACTGGCGCGACGATCCCTCCATGTTCCCTGGCTGCATCGAGGAGCGCGACACTTACGAGATCGACGATTACGACAATGTCGACCTCACCCGTGCGCTCGATCTCGATATCGATCTCGTACCGACGACGGATCCGCGCACGCAGTGGCGCCCGCAATTCCCGAGCACGGTCTATGCCCGTTACGACAATCGTGGAAACTACACGACGCGCCAAGTCGTGACCCATGACGATTTCTACAATCCGTACAATTCCAACCGCGCTCACTGCCCACCGGCAGCGCGCAACCTTTCGGAGATGACGTCAGGGCAACTCGAGACCTATCTCGACACGCTCTATCCCTCGGGCAATACCTATCACGATATCGGAATCCTTTGGGGGGCCCGCCTGCTCTCGCCCAACGGTATCTTCGCCGCCGAAAACGCCGATGTCGAGGGTGCTTCGGCCACTGCCCGACACCTGATCTTCCTCACGGATGGTGAAACGGCGCCGACGGAGACGAGTTACTCCACCTACGGCTTCGAGCCCATCGACCAACGCCGCTGGAGCAAGTCCTCGGGCTCGTCGCTGACGCAAACGGTCGAGAACCGCTTCTCCTTCATTTGCGAGGAAACCAAGAAGCGTAACATCATGATCTGGGTCATCAGCTTTGGCACCGACGCCAATGACATCATGGAAGAGTGTGCCGGCAGCGATCGCTATTACGTTGCCGACGATGCGACCGCTCTGGAAGCGACTTTCAGCTCTATTGCCGACCGTATCGGCGAACTGAGGATCGGCCAGTGATCTGGCGCGCCCGTCCCTTGCGTCAACTTTGGCGCGCCGATGATGGTGCCGCACTGGTGGAGTTCGCACTGGTTGCGCCGGTCTTCATCATGAGCCTGCTGGCCATCTTCGACCTTTGCTACAACATTTACGCAGCTTCCATGCTGGAAGGCGTGATCCAGAAGTCGGCGCGCGATACCTCGCTTGAGACCGGCTATCTCGCAGAAGACACTATCGACACGCGTGTGCGGACTGCCGTTCAGGCAGTGATGCCGCGCGCGGAAATCACTTTCGATCGCAAGGCCTACACCAATTTCTCTGATGTCGGTCGGGCGGAGGACTTTACCGATCTTAACGAGAATGGTCGCTGCGACGACGGTGAACCCTTCGAAGATGTGAATGGCAACAAGAACTGGGATGCCGACCGCGGTGAAGATGGCTTTGGCGGCGCGCGCGATGCGGTGCTGTACACGGTTTCCATCACCTATGAGCGCGTATTCCCGCTAGCCAAGATGCTGGGCATGGACAACACGGTGTCCGCCACCACGCGAACCGTGCTGCGCAACCAGCCCTTCGGCCAGCAGACTACCAACATCACGATACAGAACTGCCCGCGATGATGAGGCCGCTCGTAAATGCACGGCGCTTCCTCAGGGATTCGACCGCCCTAGCCGCAACCGAATTTGCGATGCTGCTGCCAGTCATGCTTGGACTTGGTCTGACGGGCGTGGAGCTCGCCAATCGCGTGATCGTGACAATGCAAATCAGCCAGTTGGCCGCGCATGTTGCCGACAACGCCTCGCGCATTGGCGACCAGTCCATGCTCGAGGATCGCCGAATCTACGAGGCCGACATCCAGGACCTGCTGCTCGGCGCAGAAGTCCATGGCGGCGACTATCTCGACCTTTACACCCATGGCCGCGTCATTGTGAGCAGCCTGGAAGTCGTACCTGGTACCGATGACGACCAATACATCCACTGGCAGCGCTGCATGGGCGAGAAGAGATACGAATCGACCTATGGCAAGGCCGGGGACGGCCTGAATTCGGACCTGCCCGGCATGGGTCCTCCGGGCGAGGAAGTGATCGCCTTCGATGACAACGCGGTGATGTTCGTTGAGGTAGCCTATGACTACCAGCCACTGATCGGCGATCCCTTCGGCATGGCAACGACGATCACTGCCACTTCCTCTTTCACCGTGCGTGAAGATCGTGACCTGACACGCATCTACCAGCTCGACCCCTCCAATCCGGACGAGGTCGCCGATTGCGGCACCTATACCGGCACCGGCAATAGTGGCGGCACGGGCAATACGAGCTCTTCGTCCACTACATCCTCCTCGACCACGAGCGGCGGCACCACCACCACCACGACAAGCGGCGCGGGCGGCAGTTCCAGTTCGACGACGACTTCGACCGGCGGGACTTCAAGCACGACGAGTACGTCTGGCGGCACAAGTTCGACGACGACAACCTCCACCAGCACGTCCAGTTCAGGCGGCACAAGTTCGACCACATCAAGCAGTTCAAGCAGTTCAAGCAGTTCAAGCAGCGGCGGCCTGCCCTATGATCCGATCGCCGCGGCACAGGCTGCAGTCGACGCAGCCGAAGCAGCAAAGGACGCTGCCAAGGACGCGCGCGACGACGCCAAGGACGCGCGCGACGACGCCAAGGATGACTGGGAAGACGCGAAGGATGACGCCGAGGACGCATGGGATGATGCCTACGACGCCTACCGGGATGCCTTCAGGTCCGGCAGGCCGTCGGACTTCCAGCGTGCCGCGGAGCTCTGGCAGGAAGCCATCGATGCACAAGATGCGGCCGATGCCGCGCAGGCGGCCTATGCGGCAGCGGACCAGGCCTATGAAGATGCCAAGGACGCCTATGAGGACGCCAAGGACGCCTATGACGATGCCAAGGACGCGCTCAAGGCGCTAACCTAGGCGATTGAGCGACCGGCCCGCCGAAGGGCTTGGCCGCTCGATCAGATCAGCCCTTGTAGCAAACCTTCTTGGCAGCTTGGACAATGCGCGGCGTGTCGATCAGCGCCAACTTTTCCAGGTTGGCGGCATAAGGCAGCGGCACGTCTTCGTTGCACACCCTCAGGACCGGGGCATCAAGATCGTCGAAGCCCTGTTCCATGCAAACGGCGATGACTTCCGAAGCGATCGAGCAGACTGGGAAGCCCTCTTCCGCCACCACCACGCGATTGGTCTTGGCCAGGCTTTCAAGAATGGTCTGCGTGTCGAGCGGACGCAAGGTGCGCAGGTCAATGACTTCGGCATCGATGCCATCGCCCGCCAGTTCTTCCGCCGCTTCGAGCGCGAATTTCACGCCGATCGAATAGGAAACGATGGTGACATCCGAACCCTCACGCATGATCCGCGCCTTGCCGATCGGCAAGACGTGATCGTCGAGCTGGGCGACTTCGAAGCTGTTGCCATAGACCAGCTCGTTTTCAAGGAAGACAACTGGATCGTCGCAACGGATCGCGGCCTTGAGCAGACCCTTCGCATCCGAAGAATCATAAGGTGCGATGACGATCAGGCCCGGGACAGCAGCATACCACGGACCGTAGTTCTGGCTGTGCTGAGCCGCCACGCGGCTAGCCGCGCCATTGGGACCGCGGAATACGACCGGGCAACGCATCTGGCCGCCCGACATGTAATTGGTCTTGGCCGCCGAATTGATGATGTGGTCGATTGCCTGCATGGCGAAGTTGAAGGTCATGAACTCGACCACGGGGCGCAGGCCGCCCATTGCAGCACCGGCACCGATGCCGGCAAAGCCATATTCTGTGATCGGCGTATCGATCACGCGCTTGGGACCGAATTCTTCCAGCAGGCCCTGGGTTACCTTGTAGGCGCCTTGGTATTCGGCCACTTCCTCGCCCATGACGAAAACGCGCTCGTCTAGGCGCATTTCCTCGGCCATGGCATCGCGGAGCGCTTCGCGCACGGTCAGCTTGGCCATATTGGTGCCTTCGGGAATTTCCGGATCGGCAGGGCGCTCCTTCGCCGCAGGCTTCTCGGCCGCCGGAGCAGGTGCTTCTGCGGCAGGTGCCTCTTCGACAGCAGGAGCGGCGGCGGAGACATCTTCGCCCTCGCCCGCCATGACCGCGATCACCGTGCCGACAGCGACATTCTCGGCGCCTTCGGGAACGAGAATCTTGCCGATCGTGCCCTCATCGATGCTCTCGAATTCCATCGTAGCCTTGTCGGTTTCGATCTCGGCGAGGACGTCGCCGGCGGAGACTTCATCGCCTTCCTTGACCAGCCACTTGGCGAGCGTACCTTCTTCCATCGTGGGCGAAAGCGCCGGCATCTTCAGTTCGATCGCCATCAGTAGTCTCCCACCAGCACGTCGGTGTAGAGCTCTGCTGGCTCCGGCTCGGGCGACTTCTCGGCGAAATCGGCCGCTTCGTTGACCTTGGCGCGAATGGCCTTGTCGATCTCTTTCAACTTGTCCTCTTCAACGCCCATATTCTGCAAGTCGGCCTTGGCATGTTCGATCGGGTCGCTCTTTTCGCGAACGCCCTGCACCTCTTCACGGGTACGATATTTCGCCGGGTCGGACATGGAGTGTCCCCGATAGCGATAAGTGTTCAATTCCATCAGGACGGGGCCATTGCCGCCGCGCACATGGTCCACCGCAACCTTGGCAGCCTGGTGCACTTCGAGAACGTCCATGCCGTTTACATCCATGCCGGGAATGCGGAAGGCCGTGCCGCGGCGATAGAATTCGGTTTCTGCCGAGCTGCGCTTGACCGAGGTGCCCATGGCATACTGGTTGTTCTCGACCACGAAGATGATCGGCAGGTTCCACAAGGACGCCATATTGAAGGTCTCGTAAACCTGGCCCTGGTTCGCTGCGCCGTCACCGAAGTAAGCTGCACAAAGCCCGCCATCTTCGCGATACTGGTGCGCCAGCGCTAGCCCGGCTCCAAGCGGTACCTGCGCCCCGACAATGCCGTGGCCGCCGTAAAAAGCCTTCTCGGTCGAGAACATATGCATCGAGCCGCCCTTGCCCCGGCTGATGCCAGCCTCGCGGCCCGTGAGTTCTGCCATGATGGACTTCGGATCGATGCCATAGGCGAGCATATGGCCGTGATCGCGATAGCCGGTGATGACGCTGTCCTTGCCCTCTTCCAGCGCGCTCTGGATGCCCACCGCAACCGCTTCCTGGCCGATATAGAGATGGCAGAAACCGCCGATCAGGCCGAGCCCGTAAAGCTGGCCCGCTTTCTCCTCGAAACGGCGGATAAGCAGCATCTTTTCGTAGAAGCCGAGCAGTTCCTCCGTGTCGGCCTTGTACCGGCGATCCTTTTCGAAAGCTTCCTGCAGGCTGCGAAGTTCGAAATTGTCGCCGCTATCGGCCTGTTTCGCTGCGCTTTTGGCGGGACTCTTTCGGGTCCCAGCACTCTTGGGTTTGGAGCTTCGCGACGAAGGGGTTCTTGCCAATGCCTGTATCCTTATTCGCGCAGGGAGGGGCCGCGCTTCTTGCCTCGCAGCCTATAGGCGCAAGAATATCGGCCATGCAACGCCTCGATAAGCGATTGAACCCATGTGGTTAGATTGAGTGAGCCAGCGTGCCGTTAGGGCTGGGTTTCGAGCTCGATCACATATTCATCCGGATGGGCCACATTCAGATCGCGGCGGATGAGTTCCGAAGAAAGATCGGGATCGACGTTGTCCGGATCGAGCAAGTCGACCCGATTCTGCAAAGTTGCCCGCTCTTCCTGCAATTCGGCGATCCGAATCTCGCGCTTGTCCAGCAGCGAAGCCTGCTCGTTCCATGCCAGCAAGCCGTAGGGACCGGCCAGTGCAAGACCGCCGAGCACGAGCAGGCAGGCCAGGGCCAGGAAGTGGACTTTGCGGTCTTTGGGGTCGCGTGGAGCGTTCATGACGGGACAGAATCACACTTGCCTAATTGGTTCAAGGTGTTTTGCGTCGGACCGAAGGATTAGCCACAGGAGCGCCATGCGCAATGCTTCCACAGCGCTTGCCTGCAATGCTATTGAGGGCAAAGGCCGAAGAATATGTGTTCAGGCCATTGCAAGGCTCTTGCGCCGATGGCAGCAGAGCGCCACTGTGCAGCGCCAAGAGAGGGAGTTACTTCACACTATGATCGCGCATCGCGCCGCCTTGTTCCTGGCCGGGGCCACCTCGCTGGCATTGCTGCCCAATCCTGCTGCTGCCCAGGTCGACGAATCCATCGTACTCAATATCCTGCGCAATTGCGCACAGATCGACGAGCCCAATGCTCGCCTCGCCTGCTACGACAATAATATACGCGCCGCCGGTGTCGAACCACGCAACACCGTGCCTGGCCGATCGGTGCAAGGTGGTGGCGCCCCGCTTTCGGGAGCTGGCGGCAGTGTCACCGGTTTTGGTCGCGAGGATGTTCGCACACCCGACCGCTTCCTGCCGGCCCCTCCGGGCGAACTTGAGGAAATCACCGTCCGCGTCAGCGAAATTCGCTCGATCGGACCGGGTCTGTGGGAGGTCACGCTCGATGATGGTGCGGTGTGGCGCTATACAGATGGAGCTGGCCCCAACTATTCTCCGCCACGGGTAGGTTCCGAAGTCGAAATCATGCGCGGCGCGATCGGCAGCTTCCTGTTGCGGTATCGCAACCAGCAGCCCGCCCGCGTCGAACGCATCAGGTAATCCTTGGCAACGAGCGGGGCTCAGCCCTGCCCCAATTCCTCGAAGGCTCGTTCACGTTCGAGCTGCACCACAGCGTTGCGGCGTATCTTGTCGAAGGTTTCGAGGAAGGACTTCCGTTCGGCCTGGGATAGTGGAGCAAGCAGGAACGCGCTACGCTTGCGGCTCGCGTCCTGAATGATCTCGTAAAGCTCCTGCCCCTCCTTGCTCGGAGAGAAACGCCCGTGGCGACGCCCGGGCTTGCCTTTACGAATGACGAGGCCCCGATCCGACAGAGCCTTGATGGTGCGTCCCGCCTGGCTGTGATCGCGATCCAGACGCTCGACCAGCAAGCTCCATTCGATGGGAGCATCACGCCCTATCTCATTGAGAACCCACGCTTCGAAATTGGAGAGGTTGGTCAGCCGCTTGAACGTCAGCGAGCCACTTCGACTGAAATAGGAACTCAGCGTCATAAGCGGAGAAATGATGCGCGATCGATCGAGCACGATCTTGTCGCCAAGCCCGCCTTCGCTTTCCACGGCCGCGCCAGGACGCGGGAACTGCGGCGCTTCTCCCCCATGCGAGAGCGCCCTTTCCTGTTCATACAAGACCACGGCCTGGTCGAGCAGCTTCTCGATGACTGCGAAGAATCTAGCCAGTTCATCGTCACCGATATCGAAGGTCAATTCGCGATTGCGCAGGTCTGCCAGTCGTGAAAGCCGTTCACTGTGCTCGCGGCCCTTGCGGGTCAGGACCAATGGAGCGCGCAATTGCTCGCGCTCGACCATCTTGATCTCGAGGAGCCTTTTGACCGAACGACTTACTTGCGCCTTGTCCACGCCGACTGCCGAAGAGATCTCCGCAGGAACCAGCGGGCCGACATTCTGCAGAAGGAACAGGATGCGCCGGTCAAGTTCGACGAGGTCGAGCTCCCTCGTATAGGCCATCTCGGCGCTTTCGCGGACCTTGTAGAGCAATTGCCACAGATCGCTCTGGATCACCTGCGGGGACGTTTCGCCGGTCTCCCTCCCTCCGGGATCGGCATGTTCGAGCCCGTTAAGGATGATGTTGAGCCTGGCACTGAATTCGGGCGGCGGAGTGTCCGTGGCGCCCACAGGTTCCTCTCCCGCCACCGCTCCCAGCGTGTACGCCTCGACGATCCGAAGCGCTTCGAGGGTCATCGGCCCCAAGGTCTTCTCCAGGGCGGGCTGAGCGGCAACCGACTGGCGCAATCGGTCCTGCGGTCGCGGCTCACCATTCTTGATCAACCTACGCAATTCAATGGCATAGTCGATCAGGACAGAACGCCAGTCATGTGCCGCAACAGCGGTTGTTGCGGACACTGCCGGCCTCTTCCCTCCCGCTCTTGCCATTGCTGTTCCCACTCCATCCCGGTTTTGCCGAGACTAGATGTATCGGGACGTATCGCTCAAGCCCAGAACACGCGAAGTTGGCGGAAAACCGGGAAATTCTCGTATCCCTATGGGTGAGGATGCGGGTTGGGTGCGAAGTTTGACGGGCGATGCAGCTTGGCAACACCTGTCATGGCGATAAACGCCAACCCAAACGTTAACATATTGATATTTCTATATTTCCAAGGATTCTAATTGCGTCTGCAACGAAAACCTCCGGGTCCGTCCGTGGTTAATCCACATCCCGCCGCCATCTTTTCCCGGCAAAGGGCAAGTGAGTCACTAGACACCCCGAAGGCCACGGAATATGTCCGGAATCGCGCGGATACTTGTCGATTTGAACAGACGAGTCCGCTGGGGGAGGAATTACATGATTCAAGCGCAATCGAGCGCTGATCAACGACTGGTCTTCCCGACCTGTCGTGTTGCTTTTCCCCCGAACCGATTCAGCCGCCAATCCTAAGGCGCCCTTGAGGCACCTCAGGCAAGCGGAAGAATGTCAAATCGCGGCGGCGCGTGAGCTGTCGCGTTCACTGTGAAGGGAGCACAAAGTGAGGAGTTTTACTGATAAGCAGGCCTTCAAGGCCTTGCTGCTGGCCGGTGGGGCCAGCATGTGCATGGTGTCGATGCCGGCATATGCACAGGATGGAGCCGATGAGGACGATGACGATAGCCGCATCGTTGTTACCGGCTCGCGCATTCAGCGCCAGGACTATGAGTCCAACAGCCCGGTTGTTACGCTGGACGAAGAATTCTTCCAGTCGTCTTCGACCGCAGCTGTCGAGCAGCAGCTCAACAAGCTGCCGCAGTTCGTTGTCTCGCAGTCCTCGACCGCGTCGAACAACAGCGAATCCGGCCTGCTGCCTGCTGGTGGCGACATTCAGCCGTCCGCAACCAACACCCCGGGTGCAGCAACCATCTCGCTGCGCGGTGTCGGTGCAAACCGTACCCTGGTTCTGATCGACGGCCGTCGCGGCACGCCGACAAACGCTTCGGGTTCAGTCGACGTCTCGATGATCCCTTCGGCCGCTCTGGAGCGTGCTGAAATCATCTCCGGCGGTGCTTCGGCTACCTATGGTGCCGACGCTGTGGCCGGTGTGACCAACTTCATCCTGAAGGACAACTACGAGGGTCTCGAACTCGACGGTCAGTTTGGCATCAGCCAGGAAGGCGTCGGCTTCGAATACCAGATCGGTGGTATTGTCGGTGCCGACTTCGCGGATGGCCGCGGTAACGTCAGCTTCGCGATGTCGCTGAACACTCGTGAAGAAGTCTTCCAGCGTGACATGCCGTTCTACCAGGACCTCTGGGCGAATCCGGACACCACTTCTGGCGCAGCCTTCTGGCCGCACCGTCCGAGCATCAGCCTCGGTGGTGGTGCACTTCCTGCCAACGGCACCTGCGAAGTCTCTAACGGTGGTAGCGGCTGTTACCTGACCGAATACTTTGCTGCCCTGGGCGCCGATCCTGACGTGCCCAACAACTACGGCACGATCTCGGTCAACGAAGACGGTTCGCTCTTCATCCCCGGTTCGGCCTTCTCGAACAACTACGATGCACGTGGCGGTTTCATCAACTACCAGCCTTGGCCGGAAGCTGATGACGGCTTCTTCTACAAGAACACGTCTGTCGGCCGTTCGGTTGGCGTGAATGCCATGACCCCGCTGACGGTCCCGACCGACCGTTACAACTTCCTTGGTCGTGGTAATTACGAAATCAATGACTGGATCGGCGTGTTCGGTTCGGCCATGTTCAGCCACACCACTACGCACACCATCCAGGAAGGCGGTATCATTACCTTCGGTAACGATATCATCATTCCTTATGGCAATGAGCGCTTCAGTGGCACCGCGAACTACGTGTTCGAAACGTTCGAAAATCCGTACGTTCCGCCTTCCTTCCTGGAAATCAACACGCAGGTTCCGCGTTGGTACGATGACGCGATGACCGATCCGGTTCTCGACCCCGTGACCGGTGACCAGTTGTTCACGACTGAGACCAGCTATATTTCGAACCCCGCGTTCGAAGCCATCTATAGCGGTATCCTGAACTGTGCGACGCCTGGCCATGCGGACTACAACCCGACCGGTTGTACCAATACGGAAGCGTTCCAGCAGGTCATCCCGAGCGATATCCGGAACCTCCTGGATGCTCGTCCAAACCCGAACGGCGACATCACGCTCTTCGGCTACCTGCCGCTTCCGCGCGAAACCTTCGGCGACACCCGTGTCTATCAGATGACGGGCGGTCTCGAAGGCTCTATCCCGGGCACCGACTGGACCTGGGAAGCCTTCGTCAGCCACGGTATCTCGCAGACCCTGTCGCGCCAGACCGGTATGTACTCGCTTGAGCGTGCACGTGCCGTCTTCGCCTCGCCGAACTTCGGCCAGGGATTCGAAGCCACGGGTAACCAGAACGGTGGTGGCGGTCTTCGTGTCGGCTTCGGCGCATCGACCGGTACCTGTGAAACCGGCCTGAACTACTTCGGCGCCTATTCCGGTGTGTCGAACGACTGTTTCGAAGCCATCTCGGCCGATAACAACACCCGTTCGACCAGCCGTCAGACCATTGCTGAAGCCAACCTTCAGGGTGGACTGTTCGAACTTCCGGCTGGCCAGCTTCGTTTCGCGGCTGGTGCGTCCTATCGTGAACAGCGTTTCTCGTTCAACATCGAGACGCTGAGCTCGGCAGGCCGTTCGTTCAATGACTCGATCCTGGGTATCTACCCGGGCACGAACATGGAGAATGTCGGTTACGACGTTCACGAAGTCTATGGCGAGTTGCTGATCCCTGTTCTGGCAGACCTCCCCTTCATCGAGGAATTTAACCTCGAAGTCGGTGGCCGTATGTCCGATTACACCAGCTCGGGCACCAGCTACACGTTCAAGATCCTCGGTGACTGGCGTGTGACTGACTGGCTGCGCATCCGTGGCGGCTTCAACCGCGCTGAGCGTACGCCGAACATCGCCGAACTTCTGCTTGCTCCGCAGCAGTCCTTCGGTACCGACCCGATCGGTGACGCATGTTCGACCCGTCACTTCGCTGCTTCGTCGGCTAACCCGGACAACAATCCGGATTACCTGGACGTGATGGCCGTCTGTCTTGCTCTCATGGAGCGTGACAATGATGGCGTCTACGTGCCGGTAACGGACGAGAACAGCTACTACGCTGCAGGTCAGGAAACTGCCCGTCAGCCGACCGGTGGCGGCTTCAGCTTCGCCTACTCGGTGGGTAACCAGTACTATCGTGAGAATATCGACGCTTCCGCCCCGGTTCTGGGTCCGGAAACGGCCGATACCTGGACGCTTGGTGCTGTTATCCAGGGCCCGACGGCAACTGGTCCGCTCTCGCGGCTTAACCTGACGGTTGACTACTTCAACATCAAGATCAAGGACCCGATCGGTCGCCAGCTGGCGGGCGGTATTGTCCTCCAGTGTATCAGCCCGACCTACAACCCGTCTGTTGCCGGTGTTGCATCCGGGGCTTCTTCGCCGGAAGATCTTGACGATGCCGCAATCCGTGCAGCTGCACAGGCGGCAATTGCCAACTCGACCTGTCCGCTGGTTCCGCGTAACCCGACGAACAGCGAAGGTGGCCAGAACGGTCAGCTGGTTGGTGCCGATGTCATCGGTACCTACCTGAACGATGGTGAAATCCGCCTGTCCGGTATCGACGCAAACCTCAGCTGGGGTATCGATGCTGGTCCGGGTACGATCTTCACCAGCCTGGCGATGAACTACATGATCAACTTCGAGCTGCAGGCCTTCGCTGGTCAGCCGTTCATCGATTATGTGGGCACGACCGGCACCAACATCCTTGGTGTCAACTCGGGTTCGTCGTTCGAATATCGTATCTTCGGTACGCTTGGATACTCCTGGGGCCCTGCGAACATCTCGCTGCAGTGGAACCACATCCCGCGCACCGACGACGTGTCGAACGCCAACTTCCTGAACGGTCTGTCGGCTACGCCTTCGGAACTCACGGGTCTCCCGGCGTACAACCTGTTCTCGCTCAACGGCAGCTATCAGGTGAACGATGTCCTGCGCCTGCGCATGGGTATCGACAACCTGTTCAACAAGGCTCCGCCGCTGTCGAACAAGGATCGCAACTTCGATCCTTCGGCTGGCGAACTGGAAGGTGGCAGCTACTCGCTGTTCCACGACGTCCAGGGCCGTCGTTTCTCCTTCGGTGCGAACCTCCAGTTCTAATCGAAGGGCGAAAGCCAAGAAAAGATTGGGGCCTCTCCTTCGGGAGGGGCCCTTTTCTTATGTCCGAAACACAGGCACCGCCTGCACTGGACAGCCCCCTTCCCCTTCGGCATCACCGGGGGAAAGAGGGAGAAGAACAGATGACGCGCGTGATGCGATTTCACAAAACGGGTGGCCCTGAAGTCCTGCAGATCGACGACATGGAACTCGCTGTTCCGGCGCCTGGGGAAGTCCGCATCAAGGTCTCAGCCGTGGGCCTCAATCGGGCCGAAGCGATGTACCGCGCGGGCAAATATCCAGTACAACCCCAACTCCCCAGCCTGATCGGGTATGAAGGCGTCGGCACGGTGCTGGCACTTGGCGAAGGCGTGACCGACTATGTAGAGGGTGATCGTGTCTGCATATTGCCCATGATCAGTCAGGGCGATTGGGGCATTTGGGCTGATGAAGCCAATGTCCCTTCCCGCATCCTTCTCCCTGCGCCTTCCATGCTCGATGATGTGCAGGCTGCTGCGATCTGGATGCAGTATATGACGGCCTACGCGGTCTATGAGGTCGCAAATGTCGGCCCGAACGACGCAGCGATCATCCCGGCCGCTTCATCCAGCGTTGGCCTGGCTGCCATCCAGCTGTGCAACTGGGCCGGTGCGGTACCGATTGCCGCCACGCGGACAAGTGCAAAGGCACAGGAACTCAGGGAATTGGGCGCAGCGCATGTCATCGCCACACAGGAGGAAGACCTGGTGGCGCGCGTGATGGAAATCACCGATGGCAAGGGAGCCCGATGCGCATTCGATCCTGTCGGTGGCCCCTACGTGGATACCCTCGCCCAGGCACTGGCACCACGAGGCATATTGTTCGTCTATGGAGGTCTTAGCGGCGAACCGACGCCCTATCCGCACTGGCCAATGGCCTTTAAGGGCTGTTCCATGCGGGGATGGGTGGCGAGCGAGATCTGGAACCACCCACACCGCTTCAAGGCAGCGCAGGAAAAAATCCTCGCCGGCCTTGCCAATGGCAGGTTGTCACCTGTCATCGCCAGGACCTTTGACGGACTGGAATCACTTCCCGAGGCCAATGCCTTCCTCGAATCGAACCAGCAGGTCGGCAAGGTGGTTGTGCGCTTCTGAGCACTTGCCTAAATGGCCATCGGATGCGCCCGTAGCTCAGCAGGATAGAGCATCGGATTCCTAATCCGGGGGCCACAGGTTCGAATCCTGTCGGGCGCACCATTTCTGACATTCCTCACTGCCATCCCCGTCGCCGGGCCCTGTCCCGCTGCAGACCGACTGCGGGTGCGCAGTAGCGCATGCGAACATCGCAGATTGCGGCCGTGCGGTCCCCTATGCGCTGAGGCCGCCTTGAGAAAACACAGCTAGTTCAGTGATTTCGGTGGAGCGACGGGAAATGGCAGTGGCGCGACGTCGATCCCTTCATCGACCAGCTTCTGCGCCTCTTCCAGGCTTGCTTCACCATGGATCGCCTCGGCATCGCGCTCCCCATAATGCATGGCGCGTGCATCCTCGGCAAAGCTCTTGCCAACCCACTTGCTGTCCTTGAGCGCAGCCTTCTGCGCTTCGGCCAGCTTGACGAGCGCCTGTTCGACTTCCGGTGTAACCGGGACATTGCTCATCGAACGAGCATGTGGCGCAGAAGGCTGAGCAACTGCAGGCTGCTCAGAGCGCTGGTTACCCTTCTTGCCGACGGCCGGTGCCATGGGCGCCTTTACCACCTCATCGCAACCGCATTGTGGACAAGTGAGCAGGCGCCGTTCCTTCTGCGACGCGAAGTCTCCTGTCGAAGCGAACCAGCCCTCGAATCTGTGGCCATTGGCGCAGGAAAGGTCGAAAACGATCATTGCGCCGTGGAATTAGGGATTTTGCGGCGGTTGGCAAGGCTCGGCAGCTGGCTGCGGATTTTCGAAATCCGTCCCGGGTCTATGTTCGCAAATCCCAATCTCGGACCCTCGCCACCAAGATCGAGCAGGATATCGCCCCACGGATCGACGGCCAGGCTATGTCCATAAGTCTCCCGTCCATCCTCATGCTTGCCGACCTGTGCAGCAGAGAGAACGTAGGCGCTCGCCTCGATTGCCCGAGCACGCTGAAGAACATGCCAATGAGCCTGTCCGGTTGGCACGGTGAAGGCAGCCGGAATTGCGATCAAATCGCAGGCCCTGCGGCCAAGTTCCTCGAACAGCGCCGGAAAACGGATATCATAGCAGATCGTCAGGCCGAGCAGGCCCAGCGGCGTTGCGACGGTCACGACCTTTTCGCCCGCCTGATAGGCTGCGGACTCGCGCCAGCTTTCACCCGTATCGAGTTCGACATCGAACATGTGCATCTTGTCGTAGGATGCGGCGATATTGCCCCGGTCATCAATGACGAAGGCGCGATTGGCCCATTTGCCCTGCTCGTTCTCCACGGCAAGCGATCCCAGCGCCGCCCAGATTCCGTGCTTCGCTGCGGCTTCCCGTACGGTTGCAAGGACGAGATCCTTGTCCGGCGTCACGATCTTGCCGGAGGCGCGCTTCCGGTCGCGATCGAGCAGGCCGCACATTTCCGGCGTAAAGAGCATAGCCGCCCCGCCTGCCCTCGCCTCGGCCATAGCAGCGGTGATCGTCGCGACATTGGCGGCAGGATCGATCCCACTGGTCATCTGCAATATGGCTGCACGCCCCATTCTCAAAGCCCCAGCAAAGCGTCCAGCTTTCCGTCGCGCTCGAGCGCGGCCAGCTCGTCGGAACCGCCAATGGCTACGTCGTCGATAAAGATCTGCGGCACGGTCATGGCATCAGGCTTGCGGTCAAGCATTTCGCGCCGTTTCTCGCCCCCGAGTGTGATGTCGTATTCGACATAAGCGACACCCTTGGAATCGAGCAGACGTTTCGCCCGATAGCAATAGCCGCAATACATCTTGCTGTAGATTTCGACCTTGGGACTACTCAAACCTGATTATCCTTTTTTTCCAGTGCATTGCACCCCCTTGAAATGCGGGAATTGATGCATATTTTCAATGTGCCGGAGCGCAAGGCGCAAAGGCAAAACGGGGCGCCGACATCGGGTCCCAATGTACATTCAAATTGCTCAGAAGAGGATTTGTTTCATTATGACTCGTCTTGATTTTACTCCTTATCGCCGTTCCACTGTTGGTTTCGACCGTCTTTTCGACCTTCTCGAAAAGCAGGCTCGCAATTCTGGCGGTGACAATTATCCCCCCTTCAATATCGAGCGTCGCGACGAAGATGCCTATCGCATCACGCTGGCCGTTGCCGGCTTCCGCCCGCAGGACATCGATATCACCGCACAGCAGAATCTCCTTGTTGTCCAGGGTCGCAAGCGCGACGAGGTGGCCGATGGCGAGATGCTCCATGTCGGTATTGCCAATCGCGGTTTCGAACGCCGCTTCGAACTGGCGGATTACGTGCGGGTCGAAAATGCCGACCTCGCCGATGGCTTGCTCGTGATCGATCTTGTCCGCGAAGTGCCCGAAGCGATGAAGCCCAAGAAAATCGCGATCGGCGGCTCGAAGCTCGAGGTTGTCGAGGGCAAGAAGGACGAGGCCGACGCGGCCTGATCCTTCGAAATTTCATTTAGGTAGTTGAAAGTTATTGGGGGCGGGCCCGATCAAGGCACCGCCCCCTCGGCGCTTGGCGCCGACCTGCCATTAAGACTTGCTCTCCGGGTCGCAATAGAGAGCCTGCCCTGACGGCAAGGACAGTAATGGGGTGCGGCTCGGACTTTCCCTGTTTCCCCTGTGTAGCGCTCGGATCCAGCCCGGATCTCCGCATGACGCGCGCAGCGACTTCCAGCACGCAACTACCCGTTTCGATCCAAACTGGTGACGAATGATCGTTACGCTGCCTTGCGGGTACTACGCAAGGATTTTTCCTACAATGAGTTGGTCGATCGTATAAATTAACGGAAATTGTCAGACAAGGCGAGACTGTTTGAGCGCTGCTTCGATGAAACCGGCAAACAGGGGGTGCGGATCGAAGGGCTTGCTTTTCAACTCGGGATGAAACTGCACGCCAACGAACCAGGGATGGTCGGGACGCTCCACAATCTCCGGCAACAGCCCGTCGGGCGACATTCCCGAGAAGACCAGCCCGCCCTCTTCCAATGGTGCCATATAAGCCGAGTTGACCTCGTAACGGTGGCGGTGGCGTTCCGAAATCGTGGTCGCCCCTTCATAAATGCGTGAAACATGGCTGTTACCGGCAAGCTTTGCATCATAGGCGCCAAGTCGCATTGTGCCGCCAAGATCGGTATCGGCAGAGCGCTTTTGAAGGCCTTCCTTGCTCATCCACTCGGTGATGATGCCGACCACAGGTTCTTCGGTTTCGCCAAACTCGGTCGATGACGCCTTGGCAATCCCGGCCGTGTTGCGAGCACCTTCGATACAGGCCATCTGCATGCCAAGGCAGATGCCCAGGAATGGAACCTTTCGTTCGCGCGCGAAGCGGACGCTGGCAATCTTGCCTTCCGAACCGCGCTCCCCGAATCCACCCGGCACAAGGATGCCGTGCAGCGGCTCGAGCTGGGCGGCGATATCGCTGTCATCGAGCTCGAATATCTCCGCATCGATCCAGCGGATATTGACCTTGGTCCGGTTGGCCATGCCGCCATGGACAAGCGCCTCGTTCAACGACTTGTAGGCATCGGGCAGGCCGACATATTTGCCAACCACGCCGATCGTAACCTCGCCTTCGGGATTTTCGTAGCGATCGACGATATCTTCCCAGACTTCGAGATTGGGCTTGGGCGCGCGTTCGAGCATGCCGAAATGGCGCAGCACCTCGGCATCGAGCCCTTCGGAGTGATATTGTAGCGGGACGGCGTAGATGCTGGTGGCATCGAGTGCCTGGATCACCGCTTCCTTGCGCACGTTACAGAACAAGGCGATCTTGGCCCGCTCGGTCTCAGGCAATTCGTGTTCGCAGCGACAAAGCAGCAGGTTGGGCTGCACGCCGAGGCTGGTCAGCTCGCGCACGGAGTGCTGCGTAGGCTTGGTCTTCAGCTCGCCCGCCGCCGAGATGTAGGGAACCAGCGTGACATGGACCACGCAGGTGTCCTCGGGCGGCAACTCGTTGCGCATCTGGCGGATGGCCTCGATGAAGGGCAGGCTCTCGATATCGCCTACAGTGCCGCCGATCTCGCACAGGATGAAATCGTGATCCTCCTGGTCGGCCAGTGCGAATTCCTTGATCGCATCGGTGACATGCGGGATCACCTGTACGGTGGCGCCCAGATAGTCCCCGCGCCTCTCCTTGGCGATGATGTCGCGATAGACGCGGCCCGAAGTGATATTATCGCTCTGCCGCGCCGAAACGCCGGTGAAGCGTTCGTAATGGCCAAGGTCGAGATCTGTCTCCGCCCCGTCATCGGTGACGTAGACCTCGCCGTGCTGATACGGGCTCATGGTGCCCGGATCGACGTTGAGATAAGGATCGAATTTCCGGATGCGGACCTTGTAGCCACGCGCTTGCAGGAGGGCAGCGAGGCTTGCTGCCATCAGTCCCTTGCCAAGCGATGAGACCACGCCGCCGGTGATGAATATGTACCGCGCCATGGGAGTTGGGCTGTAGGGTGCGTTTTGGATTCGTGGCAAGAGACTTCGCCACGATTTTCACCATTGATCCACTATCCCGGCATGCCAGGATGCATGATCCTACTCGGCGATGTCTGCCAGGCCGTCTTCCACGGGTGCGGTTTCAGTCTCATCGACCGTGGCCGGAGCAAGAGCCGCGCTGTCGCTGACCGAACGGTCGAGCGTATCGTCGATGTCACGGCCTTCGGTCGCGCGAATGGCAACCACGGCAAGGGCGATCGACAGGATCACGAACAGGATCGCGAGCCACTTGGTCGTACGCGTCAGGAAATCCGCAGCACCCCGCGCCGACATCAGCCCGCCCGGGCTCCCTCCCCCGCCAATCCCGAGGCCACCGCCTTCGGAACGCTGCATCAGAACAACGCCTACGAGGGCCGCGGCGACAATCGCCTGGACGACGGTAAGGAAGAGAAAGAGGTTCATTGCAGTTCCAGAAGTTCAACCGGCAGGGATTTAGGGAAGCTGGCGCCTTGCCGCAACCCTCAGCCCTCTTCGCCGCCTGCGGCAGCGATGATGATCCCAAGGAAGCTCTCCGCCGTCAGGCTGGCGCCGCCGACAAGCGCGCCACCGACTTCATCGGCCGAAAGCAGTTCCGCGGCATTGTCCGGTTTGACCGAACCGCCGTAAAGGATGCGAACACCAGCTCCAGCTTCCTCGCCATAGAGCTTCTGCAGCACATTGCGGATGGAGACATGCATGGCCGAGATGTCTTCGACCGTGGGCGTGCGACCAGTGCCGATTGCCCAGACGGGCTCATAGGCAACGGTGACCTTCTCGGCCACACCTTCACCCTCCGGCAGCGAGCCTTTCAGCTGCTTGGCGACAACGCTTTCTGCCTTGCCAGCATCGCGCTGCTCTTCGGTTTCACCTACACACACGATGACATTCATTCCGGCGGAAATCGCGGCATCTGCCTTTTCGCGGACATCGGCATCCTTTTCGCCATGATCGGCACGACGCTCGCTATGGCCGACAATGGCAAATCCGGCACCGGCATCCTTGAGCATGGCGGCAGAGATATCGCCGGTATGCGCTCCGCCATCGGCCGGGTGGCAATCTTGCGCGCCGACACCGATCAAGCCGGCTTCCTTGCGAGTAGCGTGAATGAGCGTGTAAGGCGGCGCGAGCGCCACCTCCACCTTGATGAGGCGTTCGGCCGCACGGTCGATCGCACGTGCTTCCGCGAGCATTGCGCGCGTTCCGTGCATCTTCCAATTGCCGACGATGTAAGGGCGCTGGGCCATCTTGGAAACCTTGGGTAATTCAAAGAGAAATTTGTCCTGCCGAGGCAGGCGAAAGTTCATGCCCGCTAATGCGGCCCGGCGCGCTTGTCAAAGCCGCTTTTCCACATTCACCGAAAGCCATCGAGCCTGTTGCGAGTGCGCCGCAGGGGAGATAAAGCGCCTGCGACACAGGGCGTGGCAGGCCATCCGGCAAACCACTCCGATCCTAATACAGTAAAGCGTTCCTCCATGATCCAGCTCTTTCGCGGTTTCTTCCAGTCCAAGATCGGCATCGCCGTAACATTGGCCTTCCTTGGCCTGATCGCCATCGCCTTCGCCAGTTCGGACGTGGCCAATACAGGCACCTTCGGAGGCGTCACCGGCGGTGATCGGGTTGCAGTAATCGGTGAGCGCAGGGTCGACAGTTCCGACCTTCGCGCAAATGCCACCAATGCGCTGGAACAGCTGCGCCAGCAAAACCCCACTCTGACGATGGAAAGTTTCATCGCCAATGATGGCTTGGCGCGCGTGCTCGACACCATGATCAGCCGCTATGCCATTGCCGAAACAGCACGAATGTCCGGACTGCGCGCAGGTGCGCGGCTGGTCGACAGCGAGATCGTGAGCGCCCCCGAATTCCGTTCCGTGGACGGGAATTTCGACGTGGAGGCCTTCCGGGCCGCACTGCGCCAACAGGGCTTGAACGAAGACCTGGTTCGCAACGATCTGGCGATGGGTCTTTTCGCTCGCCAGTTGATTGTCCCGATTGCCGCGGTTCCGCAGCTCCCACAAAGCATGGTCGAACGTTTCACGCGCCTTCGCCTCGAAAGCCGCAGCGGCACGGTGGGGCTGATGCTGGCATCCGTCTATGCTCCTGAAGACGATCCCACCGACGAACAGCTACAAGCATTTTATGACGAGAATCGCGCTGACTACATTCGCCCCGAGCGTCGCGTCCTGCGTTACGCCGCCTTTGGCGACGAGGCGGTAGGCGAGCTGCCGACGCCTACAGAAGCCCAGATACAGGAGCGGTACGAGCAGAATATCGACCGCTACCGCGAACTTGAAATGCGCAGCTTTTCGCAGCTTATCGTTCCCACGCAGGCTGCAGCTCAGGCGATAGTGGAAGAGGTGGCAGGGGGTATCTCCCTCGAAGCTTCTGCACAGGACAAGGGCCTGAGCGTAACCAGCCTTCCCCTTGTCTCCCGCGAAGAACTCACCGGTAATGCATCCGAAGCCGTCGCCGAAGCCGCCTTTGCAGCAAACAGGGGCGCAATCGCGGAACCCGCACAGGGCGGCCTTGGCTGGTATGTCCTGCGCGTCGAAGAGGTCCAGACACGCGAAGGCCGCAGCCTCGAGGATGTGCGCGACGATATCGTGCTCGCCCTCAGCACCGAATATCGCCGTGATGCCATCAACGATTTGACCGTTCGCATCGAGGACGAGTTTGCCAGCGGCAGGAGCCTGTCCGAAGTGGCCGAGGAAATCGGCGTTGAACTACAGACCACGGACCCGATCACTGCCACTGGCCAGGTCTATGGCGAGCAGCGTTCGGCCCCGCCAATTCTCGCCCGCGTCGTTCCGGTCGCGTTCGAAATGGAAGAAGCCGAACCCCAGCTTGCCGAGATCGAGCCCGGCCAGACCTTCCTGATCTACGACGTTTCGCAGGTAACCCGTTCGGCCACCGCGCCGCTTGACGAGATTCGCGACCAGGTCGTGCTCAACTGGCGGATCGACGCAGGAATGCGCGCCGCCGGCGAAGGCGCATCACGCGTGCTTGCGCGCATTGCCGAGGGATCCAGCATGGCAGAGGCGATCGGGGCGGAGGAAGTGACCCTCCCGGCCCCGCAAAGCCTGTCGCTCAGCCGCGCACAGGTCGAACAGTCGGGCAATATGACGCAGACCGTGGCCCTGTTCTTCTCCATGGCGGAAGGTACCTCCAAGCGCCTTGAGAGTCGTGAAGCGCTGGGATGGTTCGTCGTCCAGCTCGACGATATCACCGCGCCGGAAGTCGACCCCGCCAGCATCGAAGTGCTGCAGACACAGCAGCAACTGCTCTCGCTCATCGGCGATGAATATGTCGCGCAGCTGGTGGCAGCCGCGGAGAAAGACATTGAGATCGAGATCAACCAGGTCGCCGTCGATGCCGTTGGCGCGCAGCTGACCGGCCAGGTCAATTAGGGAGGTCGGCCTGTCTGACTTCGCCACTTCGACTGCGGCACCCGAATTCGCTGCCGAAGCTCGTACCCGCCTGCAAGCGGGCGAAAATACACTCGTCTGGCGCAAGCTGGTTGCCGACACGGAGACGCCTGTTGGCGCAGCGCTCAAGCTGATCGAGCAGGGGCGCGGCGATTTCCTCCTCGAATCGGTCGAGGGCGGCGAAGTCCGCGGACGCTACAGCCTGCTCGGTATCGATCCGGATCTGGTCTTCCGTGCCACAGGCGCAAGATGCGAAGTCAACCGCGCCTGGAGGCATGACCGGGAGGCATTCGAGCCGCTCGAGGGCGACAGCCTGACCGAATTGCGGGCACTCGCCAATGCTTGCCATATCGACGTACCCGATGCCCTGCCCCCGGCCTTGGCGTGCCTCGTCGGCTATTTCGGATATGAAATGATCGGCCTGGTCGAGAAGCTTCCCCGCGCACCGCAGAGCGAGCTGGACCTGCCCGACATGCTCTTCTCCCGCCCGGCTCTGGTGCTGGTTTTCGACAACCTTACTGACGCACTCTATTGCATCGCCCCTCTTTGGGCCGGCTCCGCGGAACCGGACCACGCTATCGAACGCGCGGCGGACCGCATCGACGAGGCCATGCGCAAGCTGGGCGGACCGGTGCCGGGGGATCACAAGCAAGCCGATTTGCCCGATATGGAACTCGAAGCCGTGATGGATCCGGCCGATTACGAGCGTATCGTGCTCAAGGCCAAGGAGTACATCACGGCAGGCGACATCTTCCAGGTCGTGCTGGCCCAGCGCTTCACCTGCCCCTTCCCCTTGCCGCCCTTTGCGCTCTACCGCGCACTGCGCAGGGTCAATCCATCGCCTTTCCTCTATTTCCTCGACCTGCCGGGATTTGCCGTCGTCGGATCGAGTCCGGAAATCCTCGTGCGTGTGCGTAATGGCGAAGTCACGATCCGTCCGATTGCCGGAACGCGGCCTCGTGGCGCCACTCCAGAGGAAGACCGCGAAAATGAGCGAAGCCTCTTGGCAGATCCGAAGGAATGTGCCGAACACCTCATGCTTCTGGATCTTGGTCGCAACGATGTCGGTCGGGTTGCAGCAGCGGACAGCGTAAAGGTGACAGCCAGCTTCACGGTCGAGCGCTACAGCCACGTCATGCACATCGTCAGCAACGTCATCGGCAGGCTGGCCGAAGACAAGGATGCCATCGACGCCATGTTCGCAGGCTTTCCGGCCGGTACCGTCTCGGGTGCACCCAAGGTCCGGGCCTGCGAGATCATTGCCGAGCTCGAGCCCGAGACACGCGGGCCCTATGCAGGCGGCGTCGGCTACTTTGCGCCGGATGGCTCGGTCGATAGCTGTATCGTTCTGCGCACCGCTGTGGTGAAAGACGGCGTCATGCATGTTCAGGCCGGCGCCGGCATCGTTGCCGACAGCAACCCGGATTATGAAGCCGCCGAATGCCGCCACAAGGCAGGAGCCCTTGTTGCCGCTGCACGCGAGGCTGCACGCATTGCGACCGAACCGGGCTTCGGCCAATAAGGATGCTGCAACGCATAGTCCTGCCGTTCCTCGCCTGCCTTGCCCTTGCTGCGTGCGAGCAGCGCGAAGTCGATGAACAGGGCCAGGTGATCGAAGTCCCCCTTGAGCTGGCATCCACCTGCGAGCCGGTCATTTTCGAGGAAAGGGCCTTCACTCATTGCGTCGCAGACCCGGCGCGCCACGTGATCCGCATGGTTCACGCCGATACGGAAGGCGAGGATTACGGGAGCCTCGCGCGCTTGGCCGCTCTGCGTCCGGTCAGTGCACCGCCGGTCGCATTTGCAATCAATGGCGGCCTTCTCGAAGGGAATGACGGCGCGATCGGCTACTATGTCGAAGATGGCGAACGCCTGCGGCGCATCGTTCGAGGAGAGGACTCTGGCGGGATCTTCTTCGGAGAACATTCTGCAGATTGGCGCATCTGGAATGCCCAGCGCTTCTTCGACAATGTGACGACACGCCCCGATTTCGGGATGCAATCCGCACCCATGCTGATCCAGGCGGGCGAACTGACCCCGCAGGTGATGACCGAGGACGGAGCCCCCCAATTGCAAAGCGGCGTCGGCGTGGATTCGGCAGGCCGGGCGCATTTCCTTATCAGTAACGAGCCGGTGACGCTCGAGAGCTTCGCGCGCTATTTCCGCGATGTCCTGCGAACGCCGAACGCACTTCATCTGGATGACGATGTTTCGCAGTTGTGGGACCCGGCAAGCGGCCGTCTCGACCCCGGACCGCAACTGGGGCCACTGATCGTTGTGGAAATGCGAGAGAATGGCGCATAAGGGACCGGCCATGATCCTGGTAATCGACAATTACGACAGCTTCACCTTCAACCTCGTCCATTACGTGATGGAACTGGGTGCCGAAGTGGTGGTGAAGCGCAATGACGCCATCACCGTGGAGGAAGCGCTCGCGCTCAAACCTCAGGGCGTCCTCATTTCGCCAGGCCCTTGTACGCCGAATGAGGCAGGTATTAGCCTGGCAATGGTTGCGGCCTGCGAGAAAGCAGCGATGCCCTTGCTCGGCGTTTGCCTGGGCCACCAATCCATCGGCCAGCATTTCGGCGGTCACGTTACGCGCGGCGGGCTGATGCATGGCAAGACTTCGCTCGTCGACCATGACAATACCGGCGTCTTCAAGGGCCTGCCCTCACCCTATACGGCCACGCGCTATCACTCGCTGATCGTCGAGGACATTCCCGATTGCCTGGTGGTAAATGCCACTAGCGAGACGCCCGGCCTCGATGGCACGGCGGTGATGGGCTTCCGCCACAAGGATCTGCCGATCCATGGCGTGCAATTCCACCCGGAAAGCATCGCCACCGAATACGGCCACGCGCTGCTCGGCAATTTTCTCGAAATTTGCGGGATCGAAGCGAAGGAAAAGGCCGGCGCATGAGCCTTAGCTTCGCCGAAACCGAAGCGCTGTTTGCGCGCATGCTCGATGGCGAGATGGCGGAAGACGAAATCCGCGACGTCCTTGTCGAACTCGCCGATCGCGGCGAGACGGCAGAGGAAATCGCCGGAGCGGCCAAGGCCATGCGCGACCGCATGAAGCGCATCTCCGCCCCGGCCAATGCCATCGATGTCTGCGGTACCGGCGGAGACGGACAGCACAGCCTCAATATCTCGACTGCCACCGCCCTCGTAGTCGCGGCTTGCGAAGTGCCCGTGGCCAAGCATGGCAATCGCGCCGCCAGTTCCAAAGCGGGCGCGGCCGATACGCTGGAGGCTTTGGGCCTCGATCTCGACAAGGCCGCCGCCAATGCCGAGGAAACCTTGCCCGATCTCGGCATCGCCTTCCTCTTCGCCCAGGCGCACCACCCGGCGATGAAATATGTCATGCCGATCCGCAAGGCCCTGGGCCGGCGCACGATCTTCAACCTGCTCGGGCCCATCGCCAATCCGGCAGGCGTATCGCGCCAGCTCATCGGCATCGCCAACCCGGACTATGTGACGATCTATCGCGATGCCATGCTGCTGCTCGGCATGGACAAGGTCATGATCGTCTCGGGCGAGGAAGGCTTGGACGAGCTGTCCATCGCCGGCCCCTCGCGCATTGCCACGATTGGTCTTGACGGCATTGGCGAGAGCGTCACGCCCGAAGATGCCGGACTGCCGCGCCATTCGCTCGACGACATTCGCGGCGGAGATGCCGCATACAACGCTGCTGCGCTGCGCCGCCTGCTCGAGGGCGAGAAAGGGGCCTATCGCGATGCCGTGCTGCTCAATTCGGCCGCCGCGCTGATCGTCGCTGGCGAGGCCGAAGGCTGGCACGAGGGAGTCGAGGAGGCTGCAGAGGCCATCGACAAGGGACTTGCAAAGGCCCTGCTCGATTGCTGGGTGGCGACCACGAAATGAGCAACAAGTTGGTCGAGATCTGCGCCACCAAGCGTGAGGAAATCGCTGTGCGCAAGGCACTCGCGACTCTGGCCGATCTCGATGCACGCGCCAGCGAGCAGAGCGCTCCGCGCGGTTTCCGTGCAGCTTTGGAAGCCAAGGCTGCTGCGAACGGCTTCGGCCTGATCGCCGAAATCAAGAAGGCCAGCCCGTCCAAGGGCCTGATCCGTGCCGATTTCCGCCCGCACCAACACGCCATGGAGTACGAGAAGGGCGGCGCCGCCTGCCTTTCCGTATTGACCGATGCACCTTACTTCCAGGGCCACGAGGATTTCCTGGTCGAGGCCCGCGCCAGCTGCGCCCTCCCCGTCCTGCGCAAGGATTTCATGGTCGATCCGTGGCAGGTGGCGGAGGCACGCTCGATCGGGGCCGATGCGATCCTGATCATCGTTGCGGCACTCGAAGATACCGAGATGCAGGAGATCGAGGCTGCCGCCGTGGAACGCGGCATGGATGTGCTCGTCGAAGTGCATGACGAGGCCGAGATGGAACGAGCCGCCGCGCTGCGGTCGCGCCTGATCGGCGTGAACAATCGCGACCTGCGCACATTCGTCACCGATCTTGGTACGACCGAAAGGCTTGCCCCGCTGGCACCCGAAGGCACGCTGCTGGTGGGCGAAAGCGGCATCAACAGCCATGAAGACTGCCTGCGCCTGGCCGAAGCGGGCGTGCGCTGCTTCCTCGTCGGCGAAAGCCTGATGCGCCAGGAGGACGTGGAAGCAGCCACGCACAAGCTCTTGCAGGGCTGACTATTTCGCGAATCCCGGCAAGCCGTTAGAGCAACTTGTCATGCACATGGATCATGACCCAGCAGCTTCACCTGCCCCAGAGATTTCTTTCGATGACTTTCTCAAGGTCGATATTCGTATCGGCACGGTGGTCGAGGCAGAGCCATTCCCGGAGGCCCGCAAGCCCGCTTACAAGCTGCTCATCGATCTCGGCCCCGCCATTGGACTGAAAAAAAGCTCTGCACAGATCACGGAGAATTATGACCTCGAAGATCTTGTAGGCAAGCAGGTTGCCGCTGTGGTCAATTTTCCTCCGCGGCAAATCGGACCGATGATGAGCGAGGTACTGACCTTGGGCTTCCCCGATGGAGATGGAGCCGTCATGCTGTTCCACCCAACAAAAGAAGTGCCCAATGGCGGCAGGCTGTTCTAGGGTCCGGCACATGAGCAAACTGACCCATCTGGACGAGAAGGGCGCCGCGCGCATGGTCGATGTCGGCGGCAAGCCCGAAACCCGCCGCAGTGCGACTGCCGGTGGCCGTATCCGCATGTCCCCCGCCACACTCGCAGCCGTGCGCGACGGTTCGGGACCCAAGGGCGACGTGCTGGCGGCCGCGCGCATTGCCGGGATCATGGCGGCCAAGAAGACCGGCGAGCTGATTCCGCTTTGCCACCCGCTGGCACTCGACAGCGTTACGGTCGATTTCACGTTCGAGGATGACTGTGTAGCAGTCAGTGCCACTGCTGCCCTCACCGGCAAGACCGGTGTCGAAATGGAAGCGCTGACCGCCGCCAGCCTGGCGCTGCTGACGATTTACGACATGGCCAAGGCGCTCGAAAAGGGCATGGTCGTCGAACAGGTCCGCCTGCTGGAAAAGACTGGCGGCAAGAGCGGGGACTGGCGCGCGGAATGAGCCTTCCGCCACCGATCCCGCTGGAAGTGGCGCAAGAAGGCCTGCTCTCGCAAGTCGAGCCGCTCGGTGGCGAAAGCGTCGCGGTCGATCAGGCAATTGGTCGCTTTATTGCCGCACAGCCGCTTGCCTGCCGCACGCAGCCCGCCGCCGACCTCTCCGCGATGGATGGCTATGTGGTACGCGCAGACGATCCCGGCGGCCCGTGGACAATTGTCGGCGAAAGCGCGGCAGGCCATCCCTTCGCAGGGGAACTCCAGCAAAGACAGGCCATTCGAATTTCGACCGGCGCCATGATGCCAACGGGTAAATGTGCAGTATTGCTGCAGGAAAACGCGACGCGCACTGGCGACCAGCTCTCCCTGAACGGCGAAGGCGACCCAACGCCGCGCCATATCCGCCGCAAGGGTTTCGATTTTTCCGAAGGCGATCCGATACTTCAGCCTGGTACGCGCGTGGGCCCAGCGCAGCTCGCCCTGCTGCTGGCTAGCGGACAGGCAAAGGTCGACGTCCACACCCAACCCCGCCTCGCCATCCTCGATTCCGGAGATGAGCTTTCAGCCGACCCAACTTCTTGTGCACCTCACCAGATCCCGGCGAGCAACGGTGCAATGCTCGCTGCCATGGCAGCCCCTTACGCGCATTCGATCCAACGCCTTGGCCCGGTGCCCGACACAATGGCAGCCATGCTCGAAGCGCTGGGGCGCGCGAAAGATGCCGATGTGATCGTCACCAGTGGTGGTGCATCGGTGGGGGATCACGACCTTGTTCGGCCTGCACTCGAGCAATGGGGCGCGACAATCGATTTCTGGCGCGTGGCGATCAAGCCAGGCAAGCCGCTGATGGTCGCACGCAAGGGTCCGCAATGGATCATCGGCCTGCCCGGCAACCCTGTGTCGAGCTATGTCACGGCATTCCTGTTCTTGCTGCCCTTGCTGCGAAAGCTGGCGGGCGCAGGGTTCGACCAGGTACTGCCCTTTGCGGTGCAGGTACGCCTCTCCGGCAACCTTCCAGCGACAGGATCACGCCAGGAATTTGTCCGCGGATTTCATCAAGATGGCGAAGTGAGACCGCTCGACCAGCAAGATAGCAGCGCGCTTCTATCGCTCTCGCGTGCCAATGCGCTGATCGATCGCAAGCCAAGCTCGCCGGCCATCGAGGCGGGACGGTCGGTATGGATCTATCCGCTCGAAAATGGCGGTATCGCTTGACTTAGGCGAATCTGTTTCATAATTGTTCCTTGTTCGTTCCCGAATTGGAACGGAATTGACAGGAGCAAGGCATGTTGACCGCCAAGCAGCGCGAATTGCTGATCTTCATCCAGAATAAGCTCGAAGAGAGCGGGATTTCACCTTCCTTCGAGGAAATGAAGGATGCGCTCGATCTCAAGAGCAAGTCCGGCGTCCATCGCCTTATCTCGGCGCTGGAGGAGCGCGGCTTCATCCGCCGCCTGCCCAACCGTGCCCGGGCATTGGAAGTTCTCAAGCAGCCCGAAGATGTCAGCGCATCTTTGCATGCCGCTGCCAATGACGCGATTTCCAATGTCATCCAGCCTTCCAAGACAGCTCCCGAGCCGGCCAACGACGTGATTGAGGTGCCGCTGCATGGGCGTATTGCCGCAGGCGCACCGATCGAGGCTCTGGAAGATTCCACGTCGATTCCCGTCCCGGCTGCCCTGCTTGGTGCAGGCGAGCATTACGCGCTCGAGGTTTCCGGGGACTCGATGATCGAGGCGGGCATTTTCGACGGCGACTATGCGCTGGTACGCAAGGCCGACACGGCCCGCGATGGCGATATCGTGGTGGCGCTGATCAACAATGAAGAAGCGACGCTCAAGTACTTGCATCACGAGGGCGGCAAGATCCGGCTCGACCCGGCCAATGGCGCCTACGACCCGCAGATCTACGATGGCGCGCAGGTCAAGGTGCAGGGCAAGCTCGCCGGTCTGCTGCGCCGCTACCACTGATTTTTCGATACTGCCGCTTCACCATTAGGCGGAAATGCGGGCGGCGTTCTTCCCGGACGCCGCCCGACCCCATTTTGGGGCAAGGTCAGCCCTGGAATTCGGCCCAGTCGATCATGCCACTACCATCCTTGTCGATTTCGCCGAAGGATTTGGCGTGCTGGGCGAAACTCGCGGGTAAGTGGCCCAGCATCAGGTTGAATTCACTTTCCTCAATCGCGCCGGTACTGTCCGCGTCGATCGTATCGAAGACCCAGCGCAACTCGCCGAGCTGCTGCGATTCAAACTCGCCGAACGTCACGTTTCCATCGCCATTCTGGTCATGGCTCGCAAAGGCTTCGCGAAGGTCGCCATAAGTCACGTCATCTTCCGCCATGCCAACACCGAAGTGGATCGCCATAACAAGCGGAATGACGTCTCCGAGGTGAAGTCCCTGCATTGCCGCGTGATATCCGCCGGCGCCGCGAAGGCTGAACTCATCTTCGCTGAGCTGACCGTTCTGATCGGTATCAAGCCGCTCGAACAGTGCTCGAAGATCGGGTGCGGCCGAAGCGGCAACCGGTGCAACCAGATGCAGCGTCGCCACCCCGACGGCAGTGAGCGATCCGATCGCGGCGGGCTTGGTGAGTTTCCTGAACATTCTTCGATTCTCCTTCCGGGGGTCGGTTTCCGCCAGGTAGGATTCGATAAATTCACGAAGCAGGGCACTCGCCGTCTGTCCCCGGCTGCGTGCTCGGGCCATGAAAGCCTTCTTCACTGTGTGCGGCAGCCGCACTTCGAGCGTTTCAGACTTCTTCGGCACTTTGCCTCGCTTGATCATCGACTTATCCGACTGGCCCCCTCATCGAAGCATGCAATCACGCAAATCAAAGCACATTCCCGTCCGGATGCACCCGAAATCGTGTCCGGACAAGTTTGCCTCTTGTCCCGACAGCGTCAATCGCCCCTGCGCCACCATCCATGTTCGCCCTGGAACTGGGCGACACTGGTAAATTCTCCACGGGCGAGATTGACCGCCAGTCCTCCACTTACGCTCAGGAAGCTGCGATCCGCCTTGAGCCAACGCGGCTCGCATGAGCGCGGCAGCCAGCGATCCGATATAACGATGTCTGCCCGGTCGCAGGCGGCAGCCAAAGCCCGTTCGGGCACTATGGTGCGATTGCGGCTCATCAAAATGTGCCATTCACGTCCACCGCGCTCGAGGGTCACGGCGCAGAATTCGGCGCTGCATTGCGCGCCTGGCCAGTCCTCCAGCAGAACCGGTTCGCCCGTAACGCCGGCGAGTTCGAGTAAATTGTCCCGGGAATAGTCGCTGCGACTGTCCCGCAGGACCAAAAGTTCTTCACCTTCGCCCGTAATGCCAACATGCCTGCCATCCCCGGATATGAGCAAATCCGGGACCGGTGTGAGCAGGAGCATTATGCCGGCGACAGCGGCCGGGACGAAACCGAGCAGTCGTGCCTTTCCTCGCCACAGGCCCAGCCAGAAACCGCCCAGCAAGAACAGCGCGAATGTCCCCCCGGTCATCTGCGGCATCAGTTTGACCGCGCCGGGCTGCGATGCGGTGAAATGGGCAATGGCAAGCAGCAGGTCGAGCGATTTGCCCACCAGCCACCAGGCAGGCGCCCCGACACCTACCATGTCGAGTGCCAGCGCGAGCGCGATCAGCGGCATGGAGATGAAGGTCACCAGCGGGATCGCCACGACATTGGCAAGCGCGCCATAGACCCCCGCGCGATGGAAGTGGAACAACACGATGGGCATGAGCGCGATCTCGATCACCAGTCCGGTCACGAGCAACATCAGGACGCGCCTGCCCGTCCAGCGCAGCCATCCCTCCTCGCGCGGATTGAGGAACTCGCGAACAGGTTTCGCGCCATGCAGGGCAACGATGGCGATTACGGCGGCAAAGCTCATCTGGAAGCTCGGCCCGACCAGTGATTCCGGCCAGAGCAAGAGGACAAAAACGGCAGCAATCGCGACCATGCGCAGCGACAGGGGTTCGCGCCCCAGTGCCAGCGCCCCCAGAACCAGCATTGCCGCTACGCAGCTTCGTACGGTGGGCACCTGCGCTCCGGTCAGCAACGTGTATCCAATGCCCGCCAGAGCGGCCAATCCGGCGGCCATGATCGGCAGGCGCACGCGCAAGGTCAGCCATGGCCACAATGCGAGCAATTTCAGGGCAAGGAAATAGGTCGCAGCGATCACCGCGCTGACATGCAATCCGCTGATCGAAAGGAGATGCGTAAGGCCGGCATCGCGCATCGCATCCTCATCCGCCTCGCTGATCCCGCCCCTGTCACCGCTGGCAAAGGCCGCCGCAATGCTGCCTGCCGAGCCTTCGAGCTCGCTGCGTACATGCTCGGAAAGCGAACGCTGCAATGGTGCCAACAGGCCCGGCGACGCGCCCTTCTCGATCAATTCGGGCTGGCCGTTCACGCTTCCCGTTGCCGCGTAGCCCTCGAACCAGGCGGCACGGGCGAAATTATAGGCCCCGGGCAACATGGGTGGTGCAGGCGGCATCAAGCGCGTCTGCAGCCGGATCACCGCCCCTTCGGAGAACTCGGCAAAGTCATTCTCGATATCGAGGTTCACGCGGATCTTTATCGCTTCCGCCTGATCCGGAAGGCGCGTTGCGAGCACCAGCCTGACGCGATCCTGCGCCGGTTGCTCGATCCGCTCGAGAATTCGTCCCTGCAGTTCCACCGAGAGCGGCCGCTCGATCGGGTGCGCTCCAACCAGTTCCGAGCGTGCCCAGATCAGGGCTATACCTGCGGCAAAGACGATGCCCAGTGAGGTGACCGAGCTTCTCAGCCTTTCGCGCTCCGGATTGCCTCGCCACAGAGCCATCGCGCCCAGCGCAAGCAAAAAGCCAAGGCCCATAGCAACGACCCATGGCAGTGGGCTATCAAGCGTGAACCACGCGGCAATTCCACCTGCCAAGGCAACCGCCAGCCAGGGTCCGCGATCGAATCCCGCATCGTGCAGGAATCGTTCGGCAATTATCGCCACGCTGGACAAAGAGGCGCGCTTTCGCCAAGGCGTATGCCGCAACGCAGCATCGCCGGCCTCTTCCTCCAGCGGAACAGATGGCGTCTGGCCTGTTGCCATGATTGAATTGGACAGGAATCAAGACCTTATGGCAAGTAATAGCGACAACCCAGCTGGCGCGGATCGCCCGGTTGTCACGCGCTTTGCCCCCTCGCCGACCGGATTCCTGCATATCGGCAATGCCCGCACGGGGCTTTTCTCTTGGCTCTATGCCCGTCACCATGGTGGAAAGGCGCTGCTGCGTATCGAGGATACGGACAAGAAGCGCAGCACGCAGGAGGCAATCGACGTCATCCTCGATGGGCTCGAATGGCTCGGCCTCGAATTCGACGGAGAGCCTGTATACCAGTCGCAACGGGCCGATCGTCATGCCGAAGTAGCGATGAAGCTGCTCGATGCGGGTCAGGCCTACAAGTGCTTCGCCACACCTGAAGAACTCGCCGAAATGCGCGAGCAGCAGCGCGCCGCGAAGCAGCCAATGCGCTATGACGGGCGCTGGCGCGACCGCGATCCTTCGGAAGCGCCCGAAGGTGCTCCTTTCGTCGTTCGCATCAAGACCCCCGAGGGTGGCGAAACGGTGATCGAGGATGCCGTCCAGGGGCGCGTAAAGGTCGACAATCGCGAGATCGACGATTTCATTCTGCTGCGTGCCGATGGCTCTCCGACCTACATGCTCGCCGTGGTGGTGGACGACATGGATATGGGTTGCACCCATATCATCCGTGGCGACGACCACCTCAACAATGCCTTTCGCCAATTGCAGGTTATCCGTGCGATGCAGGGGATAGAAGATGGCTGGGACGAGCCGGTCTATGCCCATATCCCGCTGATCCACGGCAATGATGGCGCCAAGCTGTCCAAGCGGCATGGTGCACTGGGCGTGCGCGATTACCGGGAAATGGGTATCCTGCCCGAAACGCTGTTCAATTACCTGTTACGCCTCGGCTGGGGCCATGGCGACAAGGAAGAATTCACCCGCGAGGAAGCGATTGCGCTGTTCGACCTGGCGGGCGTAAACAAGGGCCCGAGCCGCTTCGACATGAAGAAGTTGCTCAACATGAATGGAAATTACATCCGCCAGGCAGACGATGCGCGGCTTGCAGCAATCGCCGCCAAGCAGATCGGCCCGCAGGCGGATGTCGACCTGCTCACCAAGGCCATGCCTGTCCTCAAGACAAGGGCTCGCGACATGAACGAGCTGGCCGATGGCGCGGCCTTCCTGTTCAAGACGCGTCCGCTGGAAATGACTGAAAAGGCGGCAAGCCTTCTCGATGACGAGGCAAGAGCCCGGCTTTCGCAGATTTCTGCGCGTTTGCAGGGCGAATCGGACTGGACAATCGAGGCGTTGGAGGCCAATCTGAAGGCCTACGCGGAGGAGCTGGAGCTCGGTCTCGGCAAACTCGCGCAGCCGCTTCGGGCGGCACTCACGGGGCAGACTACCTCGCCGGGTATTTTCGATGTCTTGGTGCTCCTCGGCAAGGAGGAAAGCCTCGCGCGGATCGACGCGCAGGCCCAAACATCGACGGCGAGCGTGAACGAAACTGGATAAGGCAAGGAGAACGGATTTGGCGGACAAGCAGGCGCAGCTCACCCTTGGTGGCGAAACCTATGACTTCCCGGTGATGGAAGGCAGCACCGGGCCTGACGTCGTCGACATCCGCAAGCTTTACGGCAAGACCGGGGCTTTCACCTACGACCCGGGCTACAAGTCCACCGCCTCCTGCGAAAGTTCGCTGACCTATATCGATGGCGAGCAGGGCGTCCTGCTGCATCGCGGCTACCCCATCGGCCAGCTGGCCGAGAGCTCCAGCTTCATGGAAGTGTCCTACCTGCTGCTGAACGGCGAGTTGCCCGATCAGGCCGAGCTGGACAATTTTACCAACACGATCACCTATCACACCATGCTGCACGACCAGCTGCGGCAGTTCTACCAAGGCTTCCGTCGCGACGCTCATCCGATGGCGATCATGTGCGGCGTGGTCGGAGCGCTCTCGGCCTTCTACCACGACAGCACCGACATCTCCGATCCCGAGCATCGCAAGATCTCGAGCCATCGCCTGATCGCCAAGATGCCCACGATTGCGGCCTGGGCATACAAGTATTCGATCGGCCAACCCTTCATGCAGCCGAAGAATTCGCTCAGCTATACAGGCAATTTCCTGCGCATGACCTTCGGCGTTCCGGCCGAGGAATATGAAATTCACCCTGCCGTCGAAAAGGCAATGGACCGGATTTTCATCCTCCATGCCGACCATGAGCAGAACGCATCGACCTCGACCGTCCGCCTGGCCGGTTCCTCGGGCGCCAACCCGTTCGCCTGTATCGCAGCGGGCATTGCCTGCCTGTGGGGCCCGGCACATGGCGGCGCCAATGAGGCCTGCCTCAACATGCTGCGCGAAATCGGCACGCCCGATCGCATCCCGCATTATATCGAGCGCGCCAAGGACAAGAGCGACCCGTTCCGCCTGATGGGCTTCGGCCACCGCGTCTACAAAAACTACGATCCGCGGGCGACCGTGATGCAGAAGACGGTGCGCGAAGTTTTCGACGCCCTGGGCACGACCGATCCGGTTTTCGAAACGGCACTCGCCCTCGAAGAGATCGCGCTCAGCGACGATTACTTCAAGGAGAAGAAGCTGTTCCCGAACGTGGACTTCTACTCGGGCGCGATCCTCTCCGCGATCGGCTTCCCGACGACCATGTTTACTGCACTATTCGCCCTCGCCCGTACAGTTGGCTGGGTTGCGCAGTGGAACGAGATGATTTCCGATCCCGGCCAGGTGATCGGCCGTCCGCGCCAACTCTACACCGGGCCGACGCAACGCGATTACATCCCGCTCGACAAGCGCTGAGACGCAGGGTCGAACCGAGGGGGCCTCCGCAATCGCGGGGGCCTTTCCATTTGGAGATCAGCTTCCGGAGGGAAGCGTGAGAATGAACCGCGCGCCCTGCTCCTTGGTGCTTTCGACCTCGAGCGAACCCTTCATTGCTTCCGCCAAGCGACGCGAAATATAGAGGCCTAGGCCCGACCCGCCATCGCCGCTGCGGCCGAGCCGCTCGAATTTAACAAAAACGCGGGCCTGCTGTTCTTCGTCCAGACCTTCGCCCTGATCTGCCACGATCACCCTTGCGTTCTTGCCGTCTTGCTCCACGCGCAGCCAGACATGCGAACCTTCGGGGGAATAGCGGATGGCATTGCCGAGCAGGTTCAGCAGGATCTGCAAGACCCGACGAAATTCGCCAATTGCGGGCGCCGTCTCGTCACCCTTGGGGGCGTCAACGGTAATGCCGCGCTCCTGTGCACGTACACCGAGGATTCCGGCAGCGCGGCGAGCTACATCTGCCAGGTCGATATCGTCGGGTGCTGGATTGAACTGCTCGTCCTCGACCATTTCCAGCGTGGTCAGGTCGTCGATCAGGGCCAGAAGGTGTTCTCCGGCAGAAGCAATATCCTTGGCGTAATTTGCATACTCCTCCGCCAGAGGTCCGGCGAGCTGGGTGCGGATCGTCTCTGCATTGGCGATGATACGCGAGACCGGTTGTCGCAGAACCGGCGCGATCTCACGACCGATCCCGAGCGTCTTTTCCCCCTTGGTGCCATCGTCCGGCATGACGGGAGGCTCTTCGGCAATCGGCTGTCCGGCAACCAGATGCAGTTCGAAGCCGTTGCTGCCTGCAATTGGCATCCCATGTGGGATGAAATGGGCCGTCCAGTCGCGCTCGGATCCTTCGACGCGTAATTCGGCACCATCGAGCAGTCGCCAATGCATGGGCTGTTCATGACTATTGCCGCGCAACATGACGAAATCGGTCCAGGGCAGGCCAATTCCGTCCCGCATATTGCCGAGCAGCGCCTGTAATTCCTCGCACTCGCTATCGGCGGCGAGCACTTCCTGGTCGGGGCCAAGCCGAGCTGTGAATTCGGAAACCTGTCTGATGATGGCAAAGTCTCGTTCAGCCTCGTCCCGTGAGGACAATTCCGGCGCGGGTGAACTTTGCCAGTTGGAAATGGCGATTACGCAGCCCTGCCCGTCATTGTCCGGTTCGACTTCCACCCATGCGGAGACCCGTTCCTCGCCATCCTGCGCCTCTATCGCACGGGCGAGCTTGAGACGATAGGCACGCGCCTTGCGCACCAGCTCAAGCAAGGCCGGTGCGACCAGAGCACCGGGAATCTCTCCGCCATTGCGCAATTGCAGGCCAGCAAGCGGCTCGTCCGCTTCGACAAGCTGGTCCCGCGCATCGGTACGCGCACGGGCGACAAAGGCCGTGTTAGCTGCCATCGATCACGCCGGCTTGACCGGCTGCGATGTCCCCAGCATTGCCGCCGCCCTTTCAGCGGTAATCTGGTTGAACCCGTCGGGGAGCGTGACCTCCGGGTGCAGGTACATGAACTGCTCTTCGAGAGCGTTTTGTTGCATCCCTGCAGCGCGCAGGGACAGGGCAAGCCGCGCCAGCTGGTTTTCGCCATAAGAGAGGATGGCAAGGTTGCGATCCTGCTCCGACGCCATGGCCAGCGCGGTGGAGAAGATGGCCAAACCGGCATGGTCGATTGCCAGCGCACGCGGAGCATTGCGGCCCATCGCCATGACCAGTTGTGTGATCTGGCCAAGGCGGCTTTCGCTTTCGTCATAATCGCTGCGAAGCGCCTCTTCGGCGCGCGCCAGTATTCCGGCGTCCTCGGCGGTCGAACGCAGCAATTGCAGCGCCTTGTGGAACAGGTCTCCCGGCAATTCACCTAACGGCAGGTCCATACGGCGCATCTGCTGCACGAAGCGCGCCTGCGAAGAGAGAACACGCATGGCGGATGCGGCCATCCCAGCGTCGCTCGATGCTGCCAGTTCCTGCAATAACGGAGACAGCACGCAATCGATGCCGCTACGACGCTGCAACTGGTCGGCCAGTTGGACTTCCATGGTCAGCGCATGGGCGTGCGAGAGAAAGGCAACGTCCTCGACCAGATATTGTGCAAGGTCGGCCTGCCGATCCTCGATGAAATCCTCGGGATCGTCGACATTGGCGGCACTGGCATAGGCCATGAGCAATTGCCGCGCAGCATGGCCGAGCATGCCGCGCACCTTGGCGATAACCTCGTCGCTGAAGTAGGACTGGTCGCCATTGGCGAGCAAGTGGCGCAGAATCGGACGCGTCGTGGCCAGTACCACGTCACCTTTGGCCAATTCGCCGCGCAGCACCTCTTCGACAGCCTCGAATGCTGGCCGGTCCTGATATATCTCGCTCATGCTGTTGCCATAGGTAACTAGGGTTAAATCCGCGTTAGCCTCGCTTGCCGAGGAAAAGTGACGATTTTCCGAGCAGGAGCAACAGGCAGACAGCCATTATCGCCTGCTCCGCAAGACCGAGAGCGGCGCCGATGGCCAGGATCACGGCAAGAAGGGCCCGATCATCCAGCCAATCCTTAAGTGCACCGCCGCGCAGATCGGCCGGGATATGTAATACTCCGAACAGAACAAGCGGCGGAAAGAGCTTGTGCAGCCACCCCCAATCTATGGCGAAATAGCCCGTACCGACGATTGCCAGGTCGAGCGCCAACGCAAACATGGCGCACTTGCCCGCAGAACCGAAGGGCAGCAGCCGCAGCCTGTCGCCCAAGCGAGAACCTTCAAGCAGCAGCACCGCCAACGCGATCAGGGCAAAGCCCGCCGCGCCAAACCCTGCATAGCTCGCCGCCACGCCCCCAGCCCCCGCCAGCAAGCTCAGGCCCCGCACGGCCCGCATATGCAGCACGCGTAGACGCAACCGTCCGGCGAGGCGCCGCACAATCCATGCGGCAAGCCGCTGCGATGGTTTGCCCCGCACCGTATCGAAATGACGGCCAAGCCACTTCTCTTCCAGTTCGGCGGTTTCCTGTGCATGCCCGAGGAGCGACCAGCCCCCGCTGACCAGCTCCTCTTCGGCAAGGTATTCTTCTGCCAGACCCGCTTGCAGGGCAATGCGCAGGAGCGCGGGAGCAGTCTCGATATCCTCTGGCAGGTCGAGCAGTTTCACGAGCAGATTGTCGTTGAGAACCAATGCTCCGGCCCAAGAACGGGCAAGGTCGATACGCTCATACCCAAGTTCGGAACCAAGGCCCGCGGGGACCACCAGAATCGCGCCGCCGCCGGCGAAAGCAGAGAGAGCTTCCAGTGAGGCAGGCACGACTCCGTCCTGAAAGATCAGCGTGTTGCCCCCGTCCTGAGAAAGCGCCGCGACAGCATGCGCGCCCGATACGATGACGCATTTCATACCAGCGGATTCGGCCCGGTGACGCAGCCTGATGGCATCTTCCGAACCGCCATAGCCAAGCAGCACGATCCGACCACAGCCAGCCTCCAGCGCGAACTCGAGTTGCCTCTCGGCAGACGATTTGCCGAGAATTTCGGCACGCTCGCCATCGCTGGGAACGCTTATCAGGGCGGAAAACAGAGAATTGGGCGTGTCGCTCACGCCTGCTTGCTACGCCGCGCGAAAGCCCCTGCCAAGCGCAAGCGGGCGCTGGATCAACCGGAAAATCGGCCTGCGAAATGGCGTAGCTTGCGCACGACAACGGGATCGCCAGGCGCAGAATCCATCGCTTCGTCCGCCAGGTCGACAAGTTCCTCTGCGTGGAAGCTCGATCCAAGGCCACGAAGGCGCATGGCGGCAACGTGCCAGTTACCATCGCAGCGCGCCCGCGCCAGCAGGTCCGTCTGCGTGTTCAGGCTTTCTGCGAAACAGGCGAGCAATTCCGCCCGCAATGCCGGATCGTCCCCGGCCGCGGCGGCAATATTGGCATCGAATTCACCGGTTTCATAAGCCATGGGCGAGAAGATAGGCCTGCCCCGGTTAAGGCGGGGTTTATCACGTCCTCCATGGCTGATATCGTACACCGATGAATGGTCGCAAACGCCTGATCGCCCTCGATGGCAATACCGGTTCCGAAACCCGAGAGGAAAATGGGCCTGAAGTCGAGGAAGCGGCTGTCGAGGCCGGAGTTTCTCCGGAAGAAATGGATCGGGAGCCCATGCCCCAGCCCCCCGAGAGCCAGGATTTTGCCGAGGCATGGGATGAAGATGACCTTCCGGAAAGGAGCTTCGGCTGGGTGCTGCCAACCCTCGCGATTCTAGCGGTAATCGGCTGGACCGGCTTCTTCGGCTGGACTTACCAACAGGACATGCTTTCCGGCGCTACTCCCGAACAGTGGATCGGCTGGGTGCGCGACTGGTCAATTCCGGTGCTTCTAATTGTTGGGCTCTGGCTGGTCGCCATGCGCAATAGCCGCCGTGAAGCCACGCGTTTTGGCGAGACGGCACGCTTGCTGGCTGCCGAGTCTGCTGCACTCGAGACACGCCTTGGCGTGGTCAATCGCGAACTCAGCCTGGCGCGGGACTTTATCGCATCGCAATCGCGCGATCTGGAATCGCTCGGTCGCATGGCAAGCGAACGTCTGTCCGAGAACGCAGACCGCCTGCAGGGCCTGATCCGGGACAATTCGGAACAGGTAAATGCCATCGGCACGGTGAGTGACAATGCAGTCACCAACATGGACAAATTGCGCGACCAGCTGCCAGTCATTTCCAACGCTGCCCGCGATGTCGCCAGCCAGATCGGCAATGCTGGCCACACCGCACAGGAGCGACTCGACCAGCTGACTACCGGTTTCGAGAGACTCAACGAATTCGGCCAGGCAAGCGAGCTGCAGGTGGATGGCCTGCGCGAAAAAGTCGATGCGACGATTTCCACCTTCGAGGAGCAGCTTTCCGCCATCGAGAAGAACGCCGATGAGCGTTTCGCGACCCTCATGCAGCAGAGCGAGAGTTTCCGCGTGGAACTCGAAAGCCGCGAGACGGATACGCTTGCCGCGATCCGTCGTCGTGCGCAGACCCTAGGGGATGAGCTGGCCGCCAGTTCCGCCGAAAACGCCGCACGAGAGGAAGAGCTTGTCGCGCAGATGAGCGAGCGCCTTGCTGCCCTGCGCGAGGAAGGCGCGCTTCTCGTCGGATCGATGAAGGAAGGGCAGGAAGAGGCCGAAACGCTGTGGATGCGCTCGATCGACCAGTTCCGCGATGCGATGAAGTCCGCCGTGCAGGAGGTCAGCCGGATCGACGAGGCCGCCATTGCCAACGCCCGCCAACGGCTGGAGGCGCTCTCCAAATCGGCTGAACACGTCGATGCGTCGATCATGGAAAGCGCCAATGCTTTCGAGACCGAGTTCAACCGGCGTCGGGAACAGCACCAGCGGCAGGAAAGCGAGGCGCTGGCCAATCTGGAGAGCCGGTTGGCGCAATTCGACGAGCAACTCGCTAGCAGGCACGAGGAACAGCTCGGTCATCTCGCTTCCCTTGGCGAGCGCGGGAACGAATTGTCCCGCCGCCTCACCGAGTTCGACCGGATTCTTGCAAACCTGGCCGACCAAGGCAGCAAGGAAAGCGATCGCCTGGGCCAGGCGGGAGAATTGCTGGCCGAGCGTCTCTCGCAGAGCCGCGCCATCCTAGAGGAAAGCAACCAGTTCGTCAGTCGCCTTACGGACGACAGCGTTCGACTGCTGGAAATCATCCGTTCGAGCGCCGAACACTCGGAAGGCGCGCTATCTAGTGCGATCGAGAAGGCCGAAAGCCGACTTTCGGGCTTCAGGGAACAGGCGGCCACGCTGCATCAGCTGGTCGGCGAAGCAGAAGAAAAAGGTGAAGCGCTGGCGGGCCATGTCGGCAAGGCATCGCAAGACACGGCGGCTTCAAGCGAGGCCATCGAGGCACTCGAGCAGCGCATTGCCGCTCTTGCCGCCCAGTCGGAGACGCTTGCCAGGCAGTCACGCAGCGAACTCGAGGCAGCCATCGCAACCCTTGAGGAGGCCTCTGGAATTGCCATCGCCCGTATCCGTACCGAGCAGGACGAGGTGGTGCAGGAAATCGCCGCGCGGATCGGCACGCAAGGCACTGAAGCGATCGAGCACGCGATCAAGGAAGGAGCTGCCAGCGCAATCGTCGAACTCGAAGAAGCGGCAGCCAATGCCAGTGCCCATGGTCGGGAGGCGGCCGCGCAGCTGCGCGATCACCTTGCCAAGGTCAACGAACTGGCGAGCAATCTCGAACAGCGCGTGGCTCAGGCGCGCGCCAAGGCCGAAGAACAGGTCGACAGCGATTTCTCGCGGCGCATGGCGCTGATTACCGAGAGCCTCAATTCCTGTTCGATAGACATCTCCAAGGCATTCGACATGGAGGTGACGGATACGGCCTGGGCGGGATATCTGCGCGGCGACCGAGGTATCTTCACCCGGCGCGCAGTCCGCCTGATCGACAATCACGATGCGCGGGCAATCACCTCGATTTACGAGGACGATGCCGAGTTCCGCGAGGCGGTGAACCGCTACATCCATGATTTCGAGGGAATGCTGCGGACGGTGTTGTCAACGCGCGACGGCAACTCACTGGGCGTCACCCTGCTCTCTTCCGACATGGGCAAGCTCTACGTGGCCCTCGCCCAGGCCATCGAACGCCTTCGAGACTAGGATCCGGATGATCCCTCGGGCGGTGGCGCATTGCCGAGGAGATTGATGTCTTCGGCAGTGATCCAACCCTGCGTGTAATTGACCACGAAGAAGGCGGTGGCGAGCGCCGCAAGCAGTGTTGCGCGCAGGGCCAACCTGCCCGGTCGGAAATTGGCGGGGGCGCTGTCAGCCTGCCCATCGATCTTCGGCAGTCCTGCCTCTTCATGCGTCTTCACACCAAACGGCAGGAGCAGGAAGGCACTCATCACCCACATCAACGCATAGATCGCGATTATCGAGGTAATCTGCACGGCTCTGTCACTCCGACGGAAGGATCACGCGTGTCTGAGGCTTCTTTCCCGACCAGCGCTGTGCAGCACGGCGCGCTGCCAGACGTGCAGCTTCATAGACCGCTTCCCTGTCGCGCGCTGACGCACCTTTGAGGCGGGAAAGCGACTTGCGCACATCGGCCTCCGCTTCCTCGATGAAAGCGTCGTAATCCTCGTCCAGCGGGATGCCGATACCTTCAACCACCACGCTGCCATCGCGTCCCAGAACAACCACCAACATGCCATCGCGTGCAAGGCGGCGGCGCATGGTGATCGCCTCGCCATCGGCGGGGATCAGTACATCTCCATCGAGCACGAGCCGCCCTGTGCGTACTTCATCGAGCTTGCCAGGCGTGCCCGGTGCGAGGCGGATGATGTCGCCATTCTTCTGGAAGAGGTTGATCGGGATGCCGTTCGCTTTCCCAAGGCGCGTTTGTTCCTTCATGTGACGGATTTCGCCATGCACCGGCACGAGGATGTCCGGTCGCAGCCAGCCATAGAGTGCTTCCAGCTCTGGACGGCCCGGGTGACCGGAAACGTGAATTTCGCTCTCGCGGTCGGTCACCATGACGATACCGCGCAAGGCCAGCATGTTCTGGACCCGGCCGATGGCCAGTTCGTTGCCGGGAATCTGGCGGCTGGAGAACAACACCACGTCGCCTTCTTCGAGCGCGATCGGATGATTGTCCTCTGCAATCCGCGAAAGGGCGGCGCGCGGCTCTCCCTGCCCGCCCGTGGCGAGAATCAGCACTTCGCCCCGACGCATTCCCATGGCGGTATCGAAATCGACGGTCTTGGGAAAATCCTGGAGATAGCCATTCGCCTTGGCCACTTCGATGATACGGTCGAGCGAACGACCTGCTACGCAGAGTTCGCGGCCTGTTTCCTTTGCCACTTCACCCAGCGTTTGCAGGCGCGCGACATTGGAGGCGAAAGTCGTAACCAGCACGCGCTTGCCACCATGCTTCTTCACCTCCTCCAGCAGGCCGCGATAGACCGCGCCTTCGGAGCCGGAGGAGTTCGGATTGAAGACGTTGGTGCTGTCGCAGACGAGCGCCAGCACGCCTTCATCGCCAATCTCGGTCAATTCTTCATCCGTCGTCGGCTCACCGATGATGGGATCGTCATCGAGCTTCCAGTCGCCGGTATGGAAAACCCGGCCATACGGCGTATCGATCAGCAGGGCATTACCCTCGGCAATCGAGTGCGCGAGCGGAATATAGGTGATTTCGAACGGGCCTAGCTCGGAAGCCCCATGATCGTCATCGACGATGTTGAGCTCGACCGCATCGGCGATCCCTGCCTCCTCCAGCTTGCGCATGATAAGGTCTGCGGTGAAGGGTGTGGCGTATAACGGCACGCCGAAATCGGCGGCGAAATAGGGGATCGCGCCAATGTGATCCTCATGCGCGTGGGTCAGCACCACACCGAGCAGGTCCTTCGCCCGCTCCTCGATGAATTCGGGATCGGCGAACATCAGCTCGGTGCCGGGATATTCGTTCGATCCGAAGCTCATGCCCAGATCGACCATCAGCCATTTGCCCTGACAGCCATAAAGATTGACGTTCATGCCAATCTCCCCCGACCCGCCAAGGGCAAGGAACAGCAATTCGTCTTCGGGGGTAAAATCTTTCTTCATTTGGTCCTTGCACGCGCAGCGATCATGGCCAGCCCCTTGAGGGTCAGGTCGGTATCAACCGCGTCAAAAATCTCGGTATGCTCGTCGAACAGCACAGCCAGGCCGCCCGTGGCGATGACCTTCGCCGGTCGACCGATCTCGGCCCGCAGGCGTTCGATCAGTCCTTCCATCATGGCGACATAGCCCCAGAAGACGCCGATCAGCATCTGGTCTTCAGTATTGCGCCCGATCAGCGATGGCTCACGCGGTGCCTCGATCGCGATGCGCGGCAGCTTGGCGGTGTTGTTGACCAGCGCATCGAGCGAAAGGTTGATGCCCGGCGCAATAATCCCGCCTTTGTAGGCACCGTTGAAATCGACCACGTCGAAAGTGGTCGCGGTGCCGAAATCGATTACGATGAGGTCGCCCGGATAGGCTGCATGGGCAGCAATGGTATTTACTGCGCGGTCGGCACCGAGCGAGCGCGGCTCCTCGACATCGATCTCGAAATCCCAGGCGGCTGCGCCCTCGCCGGCAAACAGTGGTTCTACCTTGAAATACTTGCGCGCGAGCACGTCGAGATTGTGCTGCGTGCGCGGGACAACGCTGGAGACGATCATCTGGTCAATTGCAGAGGGATCAATCCCCTCGACCTGCATCAGCTGGAGCAGCCAGACGCCATATTCGTCACCCGTGCGACGCGGATCGGTGGCGATGCGCCAACGCGAGGACATCGTCTCGCCATCGAACAGGGCGAAGACGACATTGGTATTCCCGACATCGACTGCGAGCAGCATTATTCGGCCTCCAGCATCACATCGCCTGCGTGGATGGCATGTGTGGAGCCATCGGGCAAACGCAAGCGCAGGGCCCCGCTTTTTTCAAGCCCGTCAAACGTGCCCTGGATGGCCTCGCCGCCCGGCATTGTGGTGGACAGCGGTGTGCCTACGGGATGCGCTGCCTCCGCCCAATCCGAAAGGGTCGCTGCCAAGCCTTGCGAACGCCATTTTGAAACTTGCACTGCAAATTCCCGCGCAAGAGCATCGAGCACCGCGTCCGCATCGGAATCCACTTGCGACGTCTCTGCAGCGATGGAGGTTGTCGCGCGGCCCGGAATGCCAGGTGCTTCGGCTACATTCACGCCGATCCCCGCAACTACGAAATCGCCCTGCCGTTCGAGCAAGATCCCGGCGATCTTTGATCCTGAGACCAACACATCATTGGGCCATTTCAGCATGATGTCGGCATTTTCCGGAAGGAGATCACGCAGGGTTCGCCACACAGCAAGGCCCGCCACGAAAGCAAGGCTGTGCGCAGACGGATCGCCGTCCTGCAACTCGACAAGCGTGCTCACGTAGAGATTGCCTGCGGGGCTGACCCATTCGCGCCCTTCCCTGCCCTTGCCGCCCGTCTGACGCTCGGCCCTTAGCCAGAACCCTTCGGCCAGCTGGTCGCAGGTGCGCAACCGCGCCAACAGGTCGGCATTGGTCGACCCGGTCTCGGCAACAGTCTCGATAGTGACGGTCAAATCAGGCGGCGAAGAACAGCGCCGCTGCGGCCATGTCTGCCAGCGAACCGAGCCAGCCCGTAATCAGGAAAGCGATTGGCGAAATGAACAGCGTGCTGATCGCCAGTAGCGTCCAATGTTCCCATCCGGCCTTGGCTTTCACCACATCGGCGGGCTCGTCAAAGAACATCACCTTGACGATCTTGATGTAGTAGAATGCGCCGATCACGCTTGCACCGATACCGATCGCAGCGAGCGCCAACAGGTCTGCCTCGACGGCCGCCTGGAACACCATCCACTTGCCGTAGAAGCCCATCAGCGGCGGAATGCCCGCAAGGCTGAACATGATTGCGAGCAGGCACCAGGCCATGAGCGGGCGCGTGGTCGAAAGGCCGGCCAAATCGCCAATGCCTTCCACCGGCTCGCCATTCTCGTCGCGCATCATCAGCACGACGACGAAACTGCCCACGGTCATGGCGACATAGAAGGCCAGGTAGATCAGCATCGCGCTGGCACCCGATACATTCGCCGCCGCCAGGCCGACCAAGATAAAGCCGACATTGTTGATAGAAGAATAGGCGAGAAGGCGTTTGATGTTCTTCTGGCCGATGGCGCCGAGTGCACCCACCACGATGGAGGCCAGAGCGGCGAAAATCACCACCTGCTGCCATGCTTCTGCCTGGGTGCCGAAAGCCTCGAGCGCAACGCGCGCAGTCAGCGCGATAGCGGCAACCTTGGGCGCGCTGGCGAAGAACATGGTGACCGGCGTCGGCGCACCTTCATAAACGTCCGGCGTCCACATGTGGAACGGCACTGCGCTGATCTTGAAAGCAAGGCCCGCCAGCATGAAGATCACGCCGAACAGCATGCCGCCATTGAGCCCGTCAGCCGTGGCCATACGGATGCCCTCGAAGCTGGTCGTGCCGGTAAAGCCATAAGTCAGGCTCATGCCGAACAGCAGGATGCCCGAAGCCAATGCACCAAGGACGAAGTACTTCAGGCCTGCTTCGGCCGAACGGTCGTCATCGCGCAAATAGGCTGCAAGAACGTAGGCCGCGAGCGAGTTCATCTCGAGGCCGATATAAAGCGTAAGCAAATCGGCTGCCGAGACCATGATGCTCATGCCCAGAGTGGCGAACAGTACCAGCACGGCGAATTCGGGGCGCATGGCCTTGAGCCGGTCGAAATAGGCAGGAGCGACGACGAGTGCGGCGCCCGCCGCGGCATAGATCATCAGCTTGGCCATGCCGGCAAAGGCATCGGCGCGGAACTGCCCGCCAAATGCCAACGTGTCCGGCCCGGAAGCCCCTGCGCATACAGAGGGCGCTACAAGGAAGAAGGCTGCACCCAGCGCAATGCAGGACGCAATCGAAACCGGCTGGCTCGATTCACGCCCGCCCCATGCCGCGATCAGCAGCAGGATCAGGCCCGAGACGCTCAGGATCATTTCGGGAATGATCAGGCCGAAGGAGGTTGCGAAATCCATCAGTGGCCTCCCCCATGTTCAGCTTCTTCTGTCACAGGCGCAGGTTCACCAATCTCGAGATGTGCATCCCCGGCCGGAGCAGCGCGGGCAAGCCGCGCATCGAGGATCGCAATATCGCTCCGCATCGGGGCAAGGAAACTTTCCGGATAGACACCCATCCACAGCACCACGGCGGCGATGGGGGCCAGCAGCCACATTTCCCGCATGTTCAGGTCAGGCATGGCAGCCGCGTCTTCATTCTTCTGCACGCCATAGGCTACGCGGGCATAAAGGTAGAGCATATAGGCCGCGCCCAGGATGATGCCTGTTGTGCAGACAAAGGCGACTGTGCTCGACACCTGGTAGATGCCCGCCAAGCTGAGGAACTCGCCGACGAAGCCACTCGTGCCCGGAAGGCCGATGCTCGCCATCGTGAAGAGCAGGAACAGCACTGCATATTTGGGCATGTTGATCGAGAGGCCGCCATAACGGTCGATCTCGCGCGTATGCAGACGGTCGTAGATCACGCCGACACAGAGGAAGAGCGCGCCCGAGACGAGGCCGTGCGAAAGCATGACGATCATCGAGCCTTCGAGACCCTGCACGTTGAAGGAGAACAGGCCGACTGTGACGATCGCCATATGCGCGACAGAGCTATAGGCAATCAGCTTCTTCATATCGTGCTGAACCAGCGCGATCAGGCTGGTGACCACCACCGCAACCATGCTGAGTGCGAAGATCACCCACATAAACTGGACCGAAGCCTCGGGGAACATGGGCAGGCTGAAACGGATGAAGCCGTAACCGCCCAGCTTCAACAGCACGCCAGCCAGGATCACAGAACCCGCGGTGGGTGCCTGGACGTGGGCGGCCGGAAGCCAGGTATGGACCGGCCACATCGGCATCTTCACCGCGAAACTGGCAAAGAAGGCAAGCCACAGCCATGTCTGCGCACCTGCCGGGAAGTCATACTCCATCAGCGCCGGGATCGCGCTCGTGCCAGCTTCATTCACCATCCACAGCATCGCGATGAACATCAGCACCGAGCCGAGCAGCGTGTAGAGGAAGAACTTGTAGCTGGCGTAAATCCTGTCCGTGCCACCCCAGATACCGATGATCAGGTACATCGGGATCAGGCCGGCTTCGAAGAAGATGTAGAACAGGAAGATATCCTGCGCCGCGAAAGTGCCGATCATCAGCACTTCCATCAGCAGGAAAGCCGCCATGTATTCGCCAACGCGCTTCTGGATTGCTTCCCAGCTCGCACCGATACAGACCGGCATGAGGAAGACCGACAGCATGATCAGCATCAGCGAGATGCCGTCGATGCCCATGGCCCACTGGAACCCAGCGAACAGGTCCGCGCGCTCGACAAACTGCCATTGCGCACCGCCGATATCGAAGTTCACCCACAAGGCGATGCCAAGGGCAAGGTCGATCAACGTGGCCACCAGCGCAACCAGGCGGGCCTGCTTGGCCTCAAGGAACAGGCAAGCAATGGCACCGAGCAAGGGCACCAGCAACATGATCGAGAGGATCGGAAAGCCGCCCATCACATGATCACCCAACTAATTGCTGCGACAAGTCCCAGCAGCATGATCAGCGCATAGGAGTAGAGATAGCCCGACTGGACCTTCTTGGCGTAAACCGCGCCCTTCGACACGGCCCAGGCCGCGCCATCGGGACCGAACCGGTCGATCACGCCGACATCGCCGCGCTGCCAGAATACCCTTCCCAGCCAGAAAGCCGGCTTCACAAACAGGAAATTGTATAGCTCGTCGAAATACCACTTATTGAAGAGGAAGCGATAGATCGGGCCGATCTGTTCAGCGACTTTGGCGGGAACATCCTTGCGCAGGATGTATGCGTAAATTGCCGCGCTCAGGCCGAGCAACATGACCACCAGCGCAGAGTACTTCACCCAGTAAGGTACTTCATGCATGGCATGCATCAGGTGCTCGTTATAGGCGATACTCCCCGCCCAGAAGCTGGCTTCATCGAGGAAGGCCGTCTTGAAGACATAGCCCGCAGCGATTGCACCAATCGACAAGACGCCGAGAGGGACAAGCATGTTGAGCGGGCTCTCATGCGGGTGATAGCCACCGGTTGTGTCCTCACCTGCTTCTTCCGGCGTTTTGTGCACCGAATGCTGGATATGCTCGCTTTCGATCCAACGCGGCTTGCCCCAGAAGGTCAGGAACATCAGGCGCCAGGAATAGAAGCTGGTCAGCAGCGCGGCGATCACGCCGATCCAGAAGGCGAACAGGCCCATCTGCGTGCCGCTGGCAAAAGCGACTTCGATGATTGCATCCTTCGAGAAGAAGCCTGCGAAACCAAGCCCTAAATGATAAATGCCTACGCCGGTGATGGCCAGCGTACCGGCCATCATCGCCCAGAAGGTCAGCGGGATTTCCTTACGCAGCGCGCCGTAATAGCGCATGTCCTGCTCGTGATGCATAGCATGGATGACCGAGCCAGCACCAAGGAAGAGCAGCGCCTTGAAGAAGGCATGTGTGAACAGGTGGAACATGGCCGCACCATAGGCACCAACGCCCGCAGCAAAGAACATGTAGCCGAGCTGCGAACAGGTCGAATAGGCGATGACGCGCTTGATATCCCACTGCGTCGTGCCGACCGTTGCAGCGAAGAGGCAGGTCGCGGCGCCGATAAAGGTGACGACGCCAAGCGCGACCGGAGCAGCCTCGAACATGGGCGAGAGGCGGCAGACCATGAACACGCCTGCGGTCACCATGGTGGCGGCGTGGATCAGAGCGGAAACCGGCGTAGGGCCTTCCATCGCGTCCGGCAACCAGGTGTGCAGGCCCAGCTGGGCGGACTTGCCCATCGCGCCGATAAACAGCAGCAGGCAAAGGATCGTCATCGTATCGAGACGCATGCCCATGAAGGTGATGTGGCTGACGCCCTGCATGGCCGGGGCCGCTTCGAGAATTGCGGGAATGCTGGTCGTTTGGAACACCAGGAAGGTGCCAAAAATGCCGAGCATGAAGCCAAGGTCGCCCACGCGGTTGACCACGAAGGCCTTGATCGCGGCGGCGCTGGCCGAAGGTTTCTTGAACCAGAAACCGATCAGCAGGTAGCTGGCGAGGCCCACGCCTTCCCAACCAAAGAACATCTGCACCAGGTTGTCGGCGGTCACCAGCATCAGCATGGCGAAGGTGAAGAGCGAGAGATAGGCGAAGAAGCGCGGCTGGTCCGGGTCTTCCGCCATATAGCCCCAGCTATAAAGGTGGACGAGCGCGGAAACGGTGGTGATGACGACCAGCATGACCGCAGTCAGCGCGTCGACGCGCAGCGCCCAGTCGAAGCTCATGCTGCCCGACTGCACCCACTGCAGCACTGGCACGACTGTCTCGCTGCCTCCGTTGAAGACCATATCGAGGAAGATCGGCCACGACAGCGCGCAGGACAGGAAAAGCCCTGCCGTGGTGATCGACTTTGCGGCAACATTGCCGAGGGCCTTGTTGCCCAGCCCGGCGACGATGGCCGCAAGCAGGGGCGCGAAGACGATGATCAGGATGGGGTTCACTTGGGCTTATCCCTTCATCCGGTTGATATCGTCGACCGCGATCGTGCCGCGGCGGCGGAAGTAGATAACCAGGATCGCCAGGCCGATGGCAGCCTCTGCAGCAGCCACGGTGAGGACGAACATCGCAAAAACCTGCCCTGTGAGATCGTTCAGGAAGGCACTGAAAGCGACCAGGTTGATATTCACGGCGAGCAGGATGAGCTCGATCGCCATCAGGATGACGATCACGTTCTTGCGGTTAAGGAAAATCCCCAGCACTCCGAGCACGAACAGGATCGAGCTCACGACAATATAGTGTTCGATGCCGATCACAGCTCGACCCCCTGCCCCACTTCGGGCTTCTTCAATTCGGTGGCATCCTCTGGACGGCGGGCGACCTGCTTCGAGATGTTCTGATGGCCGCGCGCCGCGCGCTGGTCGCGATGCGTCAGCACGATCGCACCGATCATGGAAACCAGCAGGATCACGCCCGCCATTTCAAACAGGAACAGGTACTGGCTGTAGAGAATTGCACCGATATTTTCGACATTGCTCTCGCCTGCCAAGGGCGCGGCATTGCCGAGCGGTTCGCCCAGTTCAACAACGCCAGCGCGATAGGCACCCACGCCCAACACGAGTTCCACCAGAAGGATCAGCGCAATGGCGGCTCCCAATGGCGCGTTCTTGATGAAACCGGCACGCAATTCGGCGAAATCGATGTTGAGCATCATCACGACGAAGAGGAACAACACCGCGACCGCGCCGACATAGACGATCACCAGCAGCATGGCGATGAACTCGGCCCCGACCAGGATCATCAGGCCCGCCGCATTGAAGAAGGCGAGGATCAGCCAGAGCACCGAATGGACCGGGTTGCGGGCCAGCACGACCATCGCTCCGGAAGCGAGGACGAGCACCGCAAACAGGTAAAAGGCGAGAGTATGAATCATTGGGCCCCGTTCAGTCCGCCGCGCGCTTAACGATAGGGCGCATCGGCTTCAAGGTTCGCGGCAATCGCCCGCTCCCACTTGTCCCCGTTCGCCAGAAGTTTTGCCTTGTCATAGAGCAGTTCCTCGCGCGTTTCGGTCGCGAATTCGAAGTTCGGCCCCTCGACCACTGCATCCACAGGGCACGCCTCCTGGCAAAAGCCGCAATAAATGCACTTGGTCATGTCGATGTCGTAGCGCGTGGTCCGCCGCGATCCGTCTTCGCGCGGTTCCGCCTCGATGGTGATCGCCTGCGCCGGGCAGATCGCCTCGCACAATTTGCAGGCAATGCAGCGTTCCTCGCCATTGGGATAGCGGCGCAGCGCATGTTCGCCGCGGAAACGCGGGCTTAGCGGGTTCTTCTCGAAGGGATAGTTGATCGTCACCTTCGGCTTGAAGAAATATTTCAGCGTCAGCATGTGGGCCTTGACGAATTCCCACAGCGTGAAGCTCTTGATGAGTTGGGCGGCGGTCATGCGTAATGTCCAGTGGCCATGAGATAGCCTGAAACGGCAAAGACGAAGAACAGGCTGAGCGGCAGGAAGACCTTCCAGCCTAGGCGCATCAGCTGGTCGTAGCGATAGCGCGGTACGGTCGCCATGACCCAGCTGAAGCAGAAGAAGAAGAACACGATCTTGCCGAGCAGCCAGACGATGCCCGGCACGTAATAGAGCGGCTCCCAGTCCACCGGAGGCAGCCAGCCACCAAAGAAAAGGATGCTCATCAGCGCGCACATCAGCAGGATGTTGGCATATTCGCCGAGCCAGAAGAGCGCGAAGCTCATCGAGCTGTATTCGGTCTGGTAACCGGCGACGAGCTCGCTTTCCGCTTCGGTCAGGTCGAAAGGAACGCGCTGCGTTTCCGCCAGCGCCGAGATGAAGAACATCACGAAGATCGGGAACAACAGGATGTTGGCGAAATAGCCATTGATGATCCAGAAATGGCTCTTCTGCGCCAGCACGATCTCGTTGAGATTGAAGGTCCCGGCCCACAGCACCACGCAGATCATGATGAAGCCAATCGAGACTTCGTAGGAGATCATCTGCGCCGAGGCGCGCATGGCCGAGAAGAACGGGTATTTCGAGTTGGACGCCCAGCCCGAAATCACCACGCCGTACACCCCGAGCGAACTGACCGCGAAGAGGTAAAGCAGGCCGACATTGATGTCCGCCAGCACCATATCCTCGCCGAAGGGGATCACCGCCCAGCTGAGCAGTGCCACGGTGAAGGTGAGGATCGGCGCGATCAGGAACAGGCCCTTATTCGCCGCGCTGGGAATGATGGTTTCCTGCAGGAAGACCTTCAGGCCGTCGGCGAAGCTCTGCAGCAGGCCGAAGGGGCCAACCACGTTGGGGCCGCGGCGAAGGTTGATCGCCGCCCAGACCTTGCGGTCCATATAGATGATCATGGCGACGCCGAGCATGAGCGGCAGCGCGATCAGCAGGATCCCGGCAATGGTCGCGACGAACCACGCCCATTCGTAATTCATGCCGAGGGACTGGAAGAATTCGGTCATCATTCCGCTGCCTCCGCCATGGTCTCGCCCAGAACCAGCTCGTTCGAGCAGCGCTGCATCACCACGCTGGCGCGGGCGATGGGATTGGTGAGGTAGAAGTCCTTGATCGGATAGGCGATCGCGCCCGAGGGAGTGGTATCGCCCTTCACGCTCGCGGCCAGCGTACCGTAATCGGCAATCTCGCCTTCATTGGCGAGCGCAGGAACCTCGGTCGTCATGGCAGCGCGCAAATCGTCGAAGCTGTCGAAGCCGACCTCGACCTTGAGCGCATCGGCAAGAGCACGCAGGATCGTCCAGTCCTCGCGCGCATCGCCAGGAGCGAAGACGGCCTTGTCGGCCATCTGCACGCGCCCTTCCGTGTTCACATAGGTGCCGGGCTTCTCGGTATAGGCGGCAGCAGGCAGGATGATGTCCGCCGCATGCGCGCCCTTGTCGCCGTGATGACCGATATAGACTTTCAGCGCGTCCTCGAACTGGCTGAAATCGACCTCGTCCGCACCGAGCGCCAGGACAACCTTGGGCTTGGCCGCCACGATGTCCTTGATGCCGCCTTCCTGCGCGAAGCCGAGCATGACGGCTCCCATGCGCGCAGCAGCCATGTGCAGCGCGTTGAAGCCGTTCCAACCGTCCTTCACCATGTTGAAATCATGGGCAATCTTCACCGCTGCGGCATGGCCGCCCATGGCGAAACCCGCACCGCCGAGGATGATTGCGGGCTTCTCGGCCGCCTTGAGCGCATCGACTGCTTCGGCAGGAAGGTTGGAAAGGACGGAAACGTCTTCACCAAGGAAGGTCGCCGGATAGGTGGTTTCCCATTCGGGACCGACAACGAAGACCTTGGCGCCATTCTTGACCGCCTTGCGCAGGCGGACATTGACCAGCGGGGCTTCCCAGCGAACCATCGAACCGACGATCAGGATAGCGTCTGCCTGCTCGATCCCGGCGAAAGTGCTGTTGAAGTTGATCGCCGCGAGGTTGGACACGTCGTAATCCATGCCCGTCTGGCGACTTTCGACCAGCGAGGAACCACAGGCCTTGAGCAGCGCCTTGGCCGCGAACATGGTCTCGCAATCCACCATGTCGCCGGCAATGGCAGCGATAGCCTTGCCCGGTTTGGCAGCAGCGATCTTCTTGAACGCCTCGTCCCAGCTCGCCTCAGACAGTTTGCCGCGCTTGCGGATCCACACCTTGTCCAGACGGCGGCGTGTCAGGCCTTCGACCTGGTAGCGCGCCTTGTCGGAAATCCATTCCTCGTTCACGTCGTCATTGATGCGCGGGAGGGCGCGGAGCACTTCGCGTCCGCGGCTGTCGATACGGATGTTCGAACCGACTGCATCCGATACGTCGATCGAGAGGGTCTTCTTCAACTCCCACGGACGTGCTTCATAGGCATAAGGTCCGCTGGTGAGCGCGCCGACCGGGCACAGATCGATCACATTGGCCGAAAGCTCATGCTTCGCCGCATGTTCGAGATAGGTGGTGATCTGCATGTCCTCGCCGCGATAGAGCGCGCCGATTTCATCCGCGCCGGCGATCTCCTCGGAGAAGCGGACACAACGCGTGCAATGGATGCAGCGGGTCATGATCGTCTTGATCAGCGGGCCCATATATTTCTCGGTCACCGCACGCTTGTTCTCGTGATAGCGCGAGGCGCCGCGACCATAGGCCATGGCCTGGTCCTGCAAATCGCATTCGCCGCCCTGGTCGCAGATCGGGCAATCGAGTGGGTGGTTGATGAGAAGGAATTCCATCACGCCTTCGCGCGCCTTCTTCACCATCTCGCTATCGGTGCGGATTTCCTGTCCCTCGCCCACCGGCAGCGCGCAGCTGGCCTGCGGCTTGGGCGGCCCGGGCTTCACTTCCACCAGGCACATCCGGCAATTACCGGCGATACTTAAGCGTTCGTGGTAACAGAAACGCGGGATTTCCTTACCCGCGAGTTCGCACGCCTGCAGCACGGTGGCGCCAGCGGGAACTTCGATTTCCTGTCCGTCGACTGTAACCTTGGGCATTACGAATTTTCCCACACGAGCGGATATACTTCCGTCATCATTGAACCGCGCACCATTGCCGCCTGGAAAGGCGCCGTGGGAGCACAACTCTCCCAAGCCCCTCGCATGGCTTCGACTGCGGCTGTCTCTTCTTCCGAACCCGGCTCAACGCCGACCATTGCGTCAAGCGCATTGGCCACTTCCGGATCGCGGGCAAGCACACACAGCCCCAGGCTGGTGACCTCGAAGTCTTCCGGCAGCGCGGATGCAAGCGATACGCCATTCTGCTGGTAAAGCTCTTCGGCCATGAAGCCGACCACGACCATCCGCGAAATGTAGGTCTGGCGCGTCAGGCAGGTCAGGTTTTCCTGCATGATCGCGTCGAACTGGCCGTCACTGGCAATATTCACCGTGCCGCTATCGAGCATGGCCAGGGATTGCTCGGTACTGTTCTCCAGCACGCAATGGGCAATGCGGCGCAATTCGGCACGTTCGCCCGGATCGCTCATCGGATCGGCAGGAGCCGCAACCTGAGTCGGTGCACGTTGCGTCTCGGCGATCTCGGTACCTTCGGGCGGCGGCGGGCTACTGTGGTTGGAAGCGTGCCACAGCGCTTCGCCGATCCAGACCCGCAGCGTGTCCGGATTGATTTCGACGCGCTGGCCCTGCGGCAGGCAGGGTTGCACGGCGGGCACCAACGTATTGATCACGGCCATTTCTTCTTCGGAACCGGCCGTGGTGCGGAACAGGTAATCCGCAGTGAAGGGATCGGCGGCGACCAGGCAATCGGCAAGGTTCATGGCCACGGCAATGCCGGGATTGTCAGAGGAAAGCGGATAGGTCCGTTCGTCGATCACATAGCCCGCCTGCAACCATTCGGGACCGTCGGGATAACGGTCTAGATAAGCTTGCTCGATAAACCAGCGGCGCAGGCCGAATGCGGTCCAGCTCAGCTGGACACCCGTATTGAAGGAATTGGCGACCCGGCGCAGGCAGTCCTGGAAGCCGTAAATGCGCGATGCGCGGTCATTTTCCAGATCGAGCTGCTGGAAGCTCTGGATTCCGTAATCGGTGCGCGACAGGAAATCGAGAGCACCTTCGTTCGAGCGGTTGTAGATGCAGCGGGTGAAGCGCCCCATCATCTGGCGACTGCGCTCGCGCGTGGCCGAGCCGACCTCCCCGCGATAGGGATTGATCAGCGAGGTCGGGAACTGTCGATTGCGGCGGATCCGCGAATTGAGCGGCGTGTAGTCGTTATCATTGCTCTGCGCATGGGCAGGAGTGGCCACGATCGCGGTGATCGCGGCAGGGCCCGGAAGGGCAAGCGCCAGGGCGCAAAAGGCTGCTACCAGCCTCTTCACTCGGCAGCCTCCTGCATGGCGGCCCGACGTTCGGCGATACGGCGCTCGAGTTCCGGGCGGAAATGCCTGAGCAGGCCCTGGATCGGCCATGCAGCGGCATCGCCCAGCGCGCAAATCGTGTGTCCTTCGACCTGTTTGGTCACCTGGAACAGCATGTCGATCTCTTCAGGCTCGGCATCGCCGGTCTCGAGGCGCTTCATCACGCGCCACATCCAGCCCGTGCCTTCGCGGCAGGGCGTGCACTGGCCACAGCTCTCATGCTTGTAGAAGTAGGAGAGACGGCTGATCGCGCGGACAATGTCGGTGGACTTGTCCATCACGATGACGCCCGCCGTACCGAGGCCGGAGCCAAGCTCTTTCAGCCCGTCAAAATCCATATGGGCGTGGCGGATCTGCTCGGCCGGGACCAGCGGAACCGAGGAACCGCCCGGGATCACGGCGAGGAGGTTATCCCAGCCACCGGTGATACCGCCGCAATGCTTTTCGATGAGCTCCTCGAAAGTGATGCTCATCGCTTCCTCGACCACGCAGGGCTTGTTCACATGCCCGCTGATCTGGAAAAGCTTGGTGCCCTTGTTGTTCTCGCGCCCGAATGAACTGAACCAGCTCGCGCCGCGGCGCAGGATCGTCGGGACAACGGCGATGGACTCGACATTGTTGACCGTGGTTGGACAGCCATAAAGGCCCGCACCTGCCGGGAATGGCGGCTTGAGGCGGGGTTGCCCCTTCTTCCCTTCGAGGCTCTCGATCATGGCGGTCTCTTCGCCGCAGATGTAGGCGCCGGCACCGCGATGCATGAAAACATCGAAATCATAGCCGGTGCCAGCGGCATTCTTGCCCACCAGCCCGGCTTCGTACGCCTCGTCGATCGCGGCCTGGAGCGTCTCCGCCTCGCGGATGTATTCGCCGCGGATGTAAATATAGGCGGCCCGCGCACGCATGGCGTAGCCAGCACACAGCGCGCCTTCGATCAGCTTGTGCGGATCGTGGCGGATAATCTCGCGGTCCTTGCACGAACCCGGCTCGGATTCGTCGGCATTGATGACCAGGAAGCTCGGGCGGCCATCCTTGCTTTCCTTGGGCATGAAGCTCCACTTCATACCTGTGGGGAAGCCCGCACCGCCACGACCACGCAATCCGCTGGCCTTGATCTCCTCGATAATGTCGTCCTGCGACTTCGAAAGGAGGTCCTTGGTATTGTCCCAGTCCCCGCGCTGTTTCGCAGCGTCGAGGTTCCACGGCTGGAAGCCGTAGACATTGGTGAAGATGCGATCCTTGTCCTCAAGCATCGTCGCCACCCTTCTTCTTGATCATGCTGCCCTGCTTCAGGCCCAGCGCGCCGAGCATCAGGCCGAAGACGATAAAGGCCACGCCGGTTACATTGCCGTTGGAGAGCGAATAACCGCCCGCAACAAGCGACAGGAGAGCACCGAACAGCAGCGAATAGACGCCTACCATCACCAATCCCCCCGGTAATCGTGGTTCTCGGTGACCATTTCCGTGAGCGAGGTCGGCCCGCCAGCGGGTTCGCTGGTATGCCGGCCCGGCTCCTGCGTGCCAGCCTTGGGTGTCTCGCCCGCAGCCAGCGCATCGAGCACGACATCGAGCCGCTCGGCGGTCAAATCCTCGTAATTGTCGTCATTGATCTGGACCATCGGCGCAGTGGCGCAATTGCCCATGCATTCGACCTCGGTGAAGGACCACAGCCCGTCATCCGAAACATGCCCGGCCTTCATGCCGCGCTTCTTGCAGGCGGCGATGATATCGTCCGACCCACGCAGCATGCATGGCGTGGTACCGCAGACCTGAACGTGGAATTTTCCGACCGGAGCGAGGTTGTACATGGTGTAAAAGGTCGCGACCTCGAGCACGCGAATGATCGGCATGCCGAGGTAGTCGGCGACATATTCCATCACCGGGAGAGGCAGCCAGCCCTGCGTATCCGTATCCGCACCGACCTGCCGCTGGGCAAGGTCGAGCAGCGGCATCACCGCGCTTTTCTGGCGGCCTTCCGGATATTTGGCGATGTGCTTGTCAGCTTTCGCCTTGTTCTCCGCCGTGAAGGCGAAGCTGCCCCAGCGCTCGCGCAGCTCGGGCGTATCGGGGGCGATTTCACGAGCGGCCATATGCCCTCCCCACCCATTTGAAATAATAGACGATCAAGGCGGTACCTGCGGCAAAGGTTGCAAGGCCGAGCACCCAGCCATCCCAGGAAGTCATCGGCGCAGCGGTCAGGTAATCGACGACACCCACCACGAGGATCGCGACCCAGAAATTGAGCGCGACCAGCCCCATGCCGGTAAATATCTTCGCGGAGCGGCTCATGCCCTAAGCTCCTTCAAACCTGCGTAGGCGAGGTCGATGATCAAGCCCACACCAAGAACTGCGGTCACAAATATGGAGACAAAGGCCCAGAAGAAGCCTGCACCTTTACTCAACCCGATCCAGTCTGCGACTGCGTCATATGCGTAGAAATCAAACAGCAGCATTCCCGCCAATGCAGCGGTCAGGCAAATAATATATCGGGGTGATCTGGACTTCACCGATCACACTCCCCGAAAACGACGTCGATCGCGCCGAGGATGGCGGTGGCATCGGGCAGCATGTGGCCCTTGCACATCATGTCCATCGCCTGGAGGTGACTGAACGCAGTCGGACGGATCTTGCAGCGATACGGCTTGTTCGAGCCGTCGCTGACCAGATAGACGCCGAATTCGCCCTTCGGGCTCTCGGTGGCGACATAGACTTCGCCCGCCGGAACATGGAAGCCCTCTGTGTAGAGCTTGAAGTGGTGGATCAGCGCTTCCATCGACTGCTTCATCTCGCCGCGCTTGGGCGGGGAAACCTTGCGATCGAGGCTGGCGATCGGCCCTTCGGGCATCTCGGCCAGGCACTGCTTGATGATCTTCGCGCTCTGGTAGACTTCCTGCACACGGACCATGAAACGGTCATAGCAATCGGAATTCGTGCCAACCGGAATCTCGAAATCCATGCGGTCATAGACTTCGTAAGGCTGGCTCTTGCGGATATCCCACGGAATGCCTGCTGCGCGGATCATCGGGCCGGAGAAACCCCAGGCAATCGCATCTTCCTTGGACACAACGGCAATATCGACATTGCGTTGCTTGAAGATGCGGTTGTCCATGACAAGGCTCATCGCATCGCCGAACAGTTCGGGCAGGCGGTTATCGACCCAGTCACCGATATCGGTCAGCAGCTTGAGCGGAACATCCTGGTGCACGCCGCCCGGACGCAGATAGGCATGGTGCATGCGCGCACCGGACATACGCTCGAAGAAATTCATGCAGTCTTCGCGCAGCTCGAACACCCACAGGTTCGGAGTCATCGCCCCCACGTCCATGACGTGTGCGCCGATATTGAGCATGTGATTGCAGATGCGCGTCAGCTCGGCGAACAGCACGCGCAGGTACTGCGCGCGTTCTGGCACCTCGACATTGAGCAGCTTCTCGATCGCCAGCACGTAGGAGTGCTCCATGGCAAGCGGCGAGCAATAGTCGAGCCGATCAAAGTAAGGCAGTGCCTGCAAATAGGTCTTGTATTCGATCAGCTTCTCGGTGCCGCGATGGAGCAGGCCGACATGCGGGTCGATACGCTCGATGATCTCGCCATCGAGCTCCATGACCATGCGCAGCACGCCATGCGCTGCCGGGTGCTGCGGCCCGAAATTGATCGTGTAATTGGTGATTTCTTCGCCAGTGGTGGTCGGCGAGCTATCGAGTTGCATCTCGCTCATTTCTCGCCTCCGTCTTCGGCCTTTTCGTCACCCGGAAGAATGTATTCGGCACCTTCCCACGGGCTCATGAAATCGAAGCTGCGGAAGTCCTGCGCCAGCTTCACCGGCTCATAGACAACGCGCTTTTCTTCTTCAGAATAGCGAAGCTCCTGATAGCCGGTCAGCGGGAAGTCCTTGCGGAAAGGATGACCTTCGAAACCGTAATCGGTCAGGATGCGGCGCAGATCGGTATTGCCGTCGAACAGCACGCCATACATGTCGAATACTTCGCGCTCGAGCCAACCGGCATTGGGCCACAGGGTGGTCGCGGTCGGCACCGGCGTATCCTCGGCAGCATTGCACTTGACGAGGATGCGATGGTTCTTCGTCAGGCTTAGCAGCATGTAGACGACTTCGAAACGCTCTGCGCGCCCCGGATAGTCGACCCCGGCCATTTCCATCAGCTGCTGGTATTGGTGATCGTCGCGCAGGGTGCGCAACGCATCCTCGATGCTGTCGCGCTTCACGGTCAGCACGATCTCGCCATGCTCTTCCTTGGAAGAAACGAGCATGTCGCCAAGGGCTGCAGAAAGCGCATCCAGCACGCCCTCATTGGACGCAATGCGCGGTGCGGAATGGAGGACAGCAGCCATCAGCGGGTGATCGTCCCTTCACGGCGGATCTTCCGCTGCAACTGCATCACGCCATAAAGCAGCGCTTCGGCAGTTGGCGGGCAACCCGGAATATAGATGTCCACGGGCACGATGCGGTCGCATCCGCGCACCACGGAATAGCTGTAATGGTAATAGCCGCCGCCATTGGCGCAGCTGCCCATGCTGATCACATATTTCGGATCGGACATCTGGTCATAGACCTTGCGCAGGGCCGGAGCCATCTTGTTGCACAGGGTACCGGCGACAATCATCACGTCCGACTGACGCGGGCTGGCGCGCGGGGCGACGCCGAAGCGCTCCATATCGTAACGCGGCATGTTCACATGGATCATTTCGACCGCGCAGCAGGCAAGGCCGAAGGTCATCCACCACAGCGAACCGGTACGCGCCCACTGGAACAGCTCCTCGGTCGACGTGACAAGAAAACCCTTGTCATTCACCTCGGTCTGCAGCGCGTTGAAATAGTCCGCATCGGGCTGGCGGACCTCACCGGGCTTGGCGGCGGGATAAAGGGCTGGTGCAGGCTGGTTCATTCCCAATCCAGAGCTCCCATTTTCCAGGCATAGGCAAGGCCGACGATCAACTCACCCAGGAAGACCATCATCGTGATCCAGCCCGGCCATCCGGTCAGGTCCAGGCTGACAGCCCAGGGAAACAGGAAGGCGGCTTCGAGATCGAAGATGATGAAAAGGATGGCGATCAGGTAGAAACGCACATCGAAGCGATCGCGCGGTTCCTCGAATGCGGGAAAGCCGCATTCATATTCGCTCAGCTTCTCCGCATCGGGATTGTGCGAGCCTGTCAGGCGGGAGACGCCCATCGGCAGAAACACGAAAAGGGCGGAGAGGCCCAATGCAATTCCGAGGAATAGCAGGATCGGCAGATATTGTGTCAGGTCGACCAAGATAGACTCGTCTGCTTGAGGGATGGAGGCGCACTAGAGACCCTATACCCATATCGCAAGTGCTCAAAAGCCCTGATTTGCGCCCCCTAGGGGTTAGTTTCCCCCAGTTCGATACGCCTGATCTGCGTGGGGACGAGTTCAGCCCCCTCTTTCAGCACCCCGCCCTCCTCGAATTTGTCCCATTGGCCATTGCCGACATAGTAGAGCGCACCGTCGTAGATGGACCCGCCCAGCGGCTCGGTCCATTCGGGATTGGCGCTCTCGAGCACCCGCATTTCGGTTATGCGATTGCCGTCTTCGGTTAGTGCCAGTGCGACGATGCGCATCGGGCTCACGCCGTTCTGGACAGCAATCAGTTCCCCTTCATGCAGCCACAAACCGTCGATCCCATCGAGGAGGACGGGAATGTCCGCCGGGAGTCTGGAGACTTCTCCGCTGGCAATATCGATCATGGCAAGGCCGTAGCGGTAATCGCTGATATAGAGCCTCGAGCCGTCTTCGCTCGGAGCAATCCCTTGAGGAGAGCGAAGCGTGCCGGGCGTAACGAGAGTTTCTATGTCATGCTCTCCCGACCGCAGGCGATAGACACCGCCGCCAAGCGGATCGCTGGCATAGATGTTCTGCGCTGCATCGCCGGCGATATCGGACAGCTGTGCACCCTCGGGGGCAGGAAAAGGCTGCGCATATGCATCTTCCGTGAAGGCCATCAGGCCGGAGAAGACTTCTTCGCCTGCCGGACTCATGCCGAGGTCTCCAGAGGCGAGCAGCATTCCTTCCTCGTCGGCCAATATACCACTGATGTTGCCCTCGCCGATGATCGAAAGGGGGAACCAGTCCTCGGCCATGCCTGTCCAGACGGTGCGACCAGTGACCGAACTTGCCAGCAGAATATCGGGCGAAAGCACCGCCACTCCTTCAACCAGGCCTGCCTCTCCCGGAATCGTCGCCACGACTTCGCTTGTAGCCAAGGGGTCGGCAGCAGATGCGAACAGGACCGCCAGCTCTTCGGCTTCCTCTCCTTCATACATGCCCAGCAATTGGCCCTGCGCGCCTTCGCTAAGCACATAGCCGCCCTCGTAAAGCCATCGGATATCCTGCAGTGCAGATGCCATGTCATCCGCACCCAGATGCGCATTGAGCAAGCGCAATCGAACTGAAGAGCTGTTGGGAAAATCGCGTGCAAGTGCCTCAAGCTCAGACAATTCAACGATCTGCCCCGTCGCCGCGTCGACCGGCCGCCAAGCCGGGGCTTGCAAGACCTCGACCGCGTCCTCACCTTGAGAAGAGGCGCTTAATGGGACGCCCGAAACCAGAATTGCGAGCGCTGCCGAGACACTTATGCTGCACTGCACAATCTTGCGCATGTCAAATTCCTCCACTAGGGAACGAGCGAACCTCACTCTCCCCCTCCAATCCTTCGAGGCAAGACCATAATGTCTACTTTCAACGAATCCGACCCGATCGTCATCCTCTCCTACGCTCGCACCCCGATGGGCGGCATGCAGGGCGTATTCGCTACCGTCGAATCCACCGACCTTGGTGCGACTGCCGTAAAAGGCGCGATGGAGCGTTCGGGCGTTTCCGGTGAAGATGTGGACCGCGTCTATATGGGCTGCGTCCTGCCAGCAGGCCTCGGCCAGGCCCCTGCCCGCCAGGCCGCGCTCAAGGCTGGCCTGCCCAAATCCGCCGAAGCGACCACGGTCAACAAGGTCTGTGGAAGCGGCATGCAGACGGTCATCATGGCCTCGGAGGCTCTGGCATCGGGCGCCATCACCTTCGCCGTTGCAGGCGGCATGGAAAGCATGACCAACGCGCCATACCTGCTCAAGAAGCACCGCTCCGGCGCGCGTTTCGGCCATGACATGGCGTACGACCACATGGCGCTAGACGGCCTCGAAGACGCCTACGCCCCCGGCACTTCCATGGGCAGCTTTGCCCAGTGCACGGCGGACGAATACAAGCTCACCCGCGAGGACATGGACAGCTACTCCATCGAATCGCTCGCCCGCGCCAATGCCGCGATCGAAAGCGGAGCCTTCAAGGACGAGATCGTTCCCGTCACGATCGCAAGCCGCAAGGGCGAGATTGTGGTCGATACGGACGAGCAGCCTGGCAAGGGCCGCCCGGACAAGATCCCGCAGTTGCGCGCTGCCTTCGCCAAGGACGGAACGATCACCGCTGCGACCTCCAGCTCGATCTCTGACGGTGCAGCCGCCCTCGTCCTCTCGCGCGCCAGCACCGCAGCGGAAAAGGGCCTGACGCCCGTCGCCACCGTCATCTCCATGGCTGCGCACGCGCAGGAGCCGAAGGATTTCACCACCGCCCCTGTCGGCGCGATCAAGAAGGTGCTCGACAAGGCCGGCTGGTCGGTCGACGACGTGGACCTGTGGGAAGTGAACGAGGCTTTCGCCTGCGTCGCCATGTTCGCGATGAAGGACATCGGCATCGACCACGCCAAGATCAACGTGAATGGCGGCGCGACCGCGCTGGGCCATCCGATTGGTGCCAGCGGCTCGCGCATCATCGTTACGCTGGTGGCAGCCCTCGAGGCGCGCGGCCTCAAGCGTGGTGTCGCGGCGCTGTGCATTGGCGGCGGCGAAGGCACGGCCATTGCCGTGGAACTTGCCTGATCCTTATTGGTTTCCTCTCCTGAGACCTGCCCTGTACGGGTCGGGTTCCAAGAGAGGAGAAGGATCGCATGAAGAAGATCATCGCCATAGCCAGCGCCTTTGCCCTTGCTGCCTGTACGGGCGGCAATACGAGCGAACCCGCCGCAAGCGAGATGGACGAAGCTGCAGCAGACAGCGTTCTGGCCGGAGACGAACCGGGCTTCGAAGCCGTGGCACCGGGTGACTACACTGTTGAGCATGCGAACGGCGATATCGACACCATCACGATCCATCCGGGGATGACCTATTCGCGCGTCGCTGCCGACGGAACAGCGACAGGCGGGACGATCTTTATGCAGGACGGCAAGACCTGCTTCGTCGTCGAAGGCGTCGAGGGCCATAACTGCTTCCTCGATGGCCCGGTGCAAGAGGATGGCAGCATGCAGACCACCTCCGACGAAGGGAATGTCGCTACCGTCCGACCCGTCACAACCGACGAAGCAGCCTGAACGGCGCTTGTGTCTTGGCCGCCGGGTGCTCTATCCAGCGGCATCAGATAGTTTTGGGGAACTCGCTGTGAAAAAGCTGCTCGCATTCACCGGTATCTTGGCTCTTGCTGCTTGCGGAGGCGAAGACGCCCTCATTGGAGACCAGATCTCCGAGGCGGATGAAGTTGTACAAGTCGAAGAAGCGACCATGGAATCGCTTGCCGGCACCTATGTAGCATCCGGCGAGGATGGGGACATGATTTCGACGCTGAACCTCGACGGGACCTATATCGACACCGCCAATGGAGAGATCATCGGTGAGGGAACCTGGGAGATCGTCGATAACAAGGCCTGCTTCAGCTACGAGCCTGCAGAAGGCGAGGAAGCTCAGCCGGCGGAATGTTTCGGTGTCGGACCCGTTGCCGAGGACGGCACGGTCGTCGTTACCGCGGAAGGCGGCGAGCAGATGACCATGACCAAGACCCCGATCGCAAGCTGACGCAATTCAGGGTTCGCCGGCACCCCACAAGCGGTTTTCGGCGACCCACCCAAACCTGCCATCGACGTCGAATTCGCACCAACCTTCGTTGCAATCGCCCAGCGAGCCGACAACTCCGGGTTCGACGTTCCAGCGAAGCGGCGAATCCTCGCTTGGCAGTTCGCGCATCGGAGTAACCGATTCGCCGACGACGATGGCATGACGTTCACGACTGAGCAGGCTGTTGAAGACCCAGCCTTGCGTCCCATCCATCTCCTCGATCAGGCGCCAGCCCTGCTGCAGGCGGATCACCTTCACTGGCAGGTCGTTGCGCTTGTACACCCACTTGATCTGGAAATTCTGGCTCGGCCCCACCCGCATATAGACTTCTTCGTCATCGAGGCTGGCCCAATATGGGACCTCGGCAGCCTGTGCAGCTGCCAGCTGTGGCAGACAGGATAGTGCCCCGAGTGCCGCAAGAATTGCCGTTCCGAAGTGTCTCATGAAGCAGCGATAACCTTTCCTGCGGATTCGCATCAAGCACTGGGAGCGGATGGCTTGCCCATTCGCCATTTTGTGTCCTAACAGCATGACGGAGAAGGAATCCCGCCGAAAGAGCGGGCTTGCAGGGGGAAATCATGTTTCGCAAATTCGCAGCTTTCGCGGCGCTCGCCGCAATGCCAGTCACGCTCCGTGCCCAGGATACGGTCGAAGTAGTGGAAAACGCCGGAGACACGGCGTGGATCCTCGTCTCCGCCGCACTGGTCCTGCTGATGACCCTGCCCGGCCTTGGCCTGTTTTATGGCGGGCTCGTTCGCTCCAAGAACTTTCTCTCGGTCTTCCTGCAGGTCGGCGCCATTGCCGCGATCGCATCCACCTTGTGGGTCGTTGTCGGCTACACCCTTGCCTTCGGCAATGTGACGCACGGGTGGCTCGGCGGTGGACAGCACTGGATGCTGTACGATCTGGCACCTGTCTATGAAGGTCTTGCCATCCCGGAGAGCACTTTCGCCCTGTTCCAGATGACCTTCGCCGCGATCACCCCTGCCCTCATGGTTGGTGCCTGGGTCGATCGTGCACGCTTTTCATGGGTGATCCTGTTCTGCGCAATCTGGGGCCTTCTGGTATACGCACCGGTGGCCCATTGGGTCTGGGGTAGCGGCTGGCTCTCAGCCTTCGGTGTACTCGATTTTGCCGGCGGCATCGTTGTCCACACGACGGCGGGCGTCTCGGCAGTGGTCATCGCGCTCCTGCTAGGAAAGCGCCAGGGCTTCCCTTCCAGCGCACTGCTCCCGCACGCCCCGGGCATGACCATGCTCGGCGCCGTGCTGCTGTGGGTCGGCTGGTTCGGCTTCAATGGCGGATCTGCCCTGTCGGCAACCGCCGACGCTTCCGATGCGATCATCAACACCCACGTTGCGGCCAGCGTCGCTGCCCTGACCTGGATCCTGATCGAGCGTATTTCCTTCGGCAAGCCGACCACGGTGGGCTTTGCCACGGGCGCCATTGCCGGCCTTGCCACCATCACGCCTGCTGCCGGTTTCGTCTCGCCCGGAGCCGCGATCCTCTTCGGCATGGCCGCCGCAGTGGTTTGCTACGGCGCGATCCAGCTGGTGAAGATGAAGCTGCATATCGACGATTCGCTCGACGTCTTCGCCGTGCACGGCGTGGGCGGCATGCTCGGCTCACTCCTGCTCGGCATCTTCATGTCCGAAAGCCTCGGCGGTGTCGGCTATGCCGAAGGCATGGGCATGGCATCCATGATGGGCGCGCAGGCCGTGGCGGTTATCGTCGTCGCACTGTTCTCGGCAGTCGTCACCGCGCTGATTGCGCTCGGCATCAACCTCTTCGTTCCGATGCGGGTGTCGGAAGATGACGAGGTACTCGGCCTCGATATCTCGAGCCACGGCGAACGCGGCTGGGAATTCGACTGACGCAAGGAAGCCATCGCACCAACAAGAAGGGCCGGAAGAGCGATTGCTCCTCCGGCCCTTTGCTTCTCTCGTATCCGATCAGTCCCCCGTCAGGATGCGGTCGACCAGTTCCTTCACCGTCGGGGTGAAATTGTTCGAATAGAACGGGTCCTGCTTGAAGCGATAGGCCGCATGGCCGGCAAACATCAGGTTCTCATCCACCGGTCCGCCATGGGCAATATCCTGCAGCGTTTTCTGGATGCAGAAGCTGCGCGGATCGGCGAGGCGCCCGGTGGTGAAATCGTCATGGTCCTTCCAGGACGAAAAACCACAATGCGACAGGCAACCCATGCAATCGGCCTGATCCTTGCGGATGTCCGCGCGCTCCTCGGCTCCTACGAACACCACCGTGTCATCGGGCGTCTTGAGCGCCTGGTCATGGCCCTGTGCGGCCCATTGGCGCGCGCGTTCGCGATCCTTGGGCGTAACCCAGAAGTTCTTGCCCTTCACTCCGACATCGAGCTGCACCGTGTGCTCGCCCGCTTCGACGCGGCTGTAAGGGATCTGGCGTTCGCTGCGCGCTTCGAGATTGCGCAGGAAGGGATTTCGCACCGCCGACGAATAGAAACCGGTCGGACTGAAACGATGCAGCAAGACATCGCCCGGTTCGAGCTCGCGCAGCGCATCCTTCCACCCCTGCGGGATCGGGCTTTCATGCGTCAGCAGCGGACGCGTTCCGAACTGGAAGGCGATGCTGCCCAGCTCGGGATTGTCGATCCAGTCATTCCATTCGCGCAGGAACCACACGCCGCCCGCCATGACGATCGGCACGTCCTCACTCACACCCTCTGCGCGCATGGTTTCGCGCAGCGCCTTGACGCGAGGATAGGGATCTTCGGGCTTGGTCGGGTCCTCGGCATTGGAGAGGCCGTTATGGCCACCCGCCAGCCAGGGATCTTCATAGACGACCGCGCCCATCAGGTCGGCGACCTTGTGATAGGCGCGCTTCCACAGCGCCCGGAAAGCGCGAGCCGACGAAACGATCGGCAAATAGTTCACATTGTGGCGCGCGGCGATCTCGGACAGCTTGTAGGGCATGCCGGCACCGCAAGTGACGCCAGTGACGAGGCCTCGCGTCTTCGAAAGCACCCCTTCGAGCACTTCCTGCGCGCCGCCCATTTCCCACAGCACGTTGATGTTGATCGCACCCTTGCCCCCGGCAATGTCATAGGCACGCTTGACCTGCTCCACCGCGCCATCGATGGCGTACTGGATCAGCTCTTGGTGGCGTTCCTTGCGCGTCAGGGCGTGATAGACCTGCGGCACGATCTTGCCTTCGGCATCGTAGGAGTCGGCATTGACGGCGCTGACCGTGCCAATGCCGCCGGCAGCCGCCCAGGCGCCGGAACTGGCATGGTTGGTGGCTGAAACACCCTTGCCACCCTCTATCAACGGCCAAACTTCCTTGCCGCCGTAAGATATCGGCTTAAGTCCCTTGAAACTCATGAATTATCCAAATTCCTTCCCGTCGCCTTCCGTGGAGAAGCTGCTGCCTTCATCCCCCGGCTGGACGCACGGCTCAATCTCATGTGGTTCAGGCCTGTCGCCTGCAACCTCGAATTGCGCATAATAGCCAGCGATTTCCGGCTTACGGACAAATTCGACAAGACGGAAGCCCACCCGTTCGAATTCGCAGAACAGCAATTGCGGCGCGATGCCGTGCTGATTGGTTGGCCGATCCACATCGACCACGATGATCTGCCCGCCCTCGCGCAATGCCGGACGCATGCGCCAGAGGAAGGCATAGGGTTCTGTCACCTCGTGATACATGTGCACGAGGAAGATGCGATCGAAGCTGTCGTCCGGAAGGCGCGGGTCGTCGGCCGCGCCAAGCTTGATCGAAACATTGTCGAGCCGCTCGCGCTCCACACGCGTGCCGAGGCGGCGTAAGGCACTCTCGTCGATGTCCTGCGCGAGTACGCGGCCGGTCTCGCCAACGCGCGCTGCGAGACGGACGGTGTAGTAGCCTTCACCCGCCCCGATATCGGCGACCGACATACCGCGCGTGATATTAGCTTCATCCATGACCGTTTGCGCCTCGCGCCGGTCGTCGCGAATCTGCTCGGTCGAGAAGGCATTGCTGCCCGTGTCCGAAACCGGGCGATAGGCACGCGGGAAATCGCGCGCCGTGAGAGGACGGTCCTCCTCCGCCGGTTTGCACGCGGAAACCAGGAGTGTCGAAGCAGCCAGCAGGCAGGAGCAAAGGGCAAATATCTTCTTCATGGCTCGACCAGGGAGGATAGGCAGTTTCGCTCCGAGCGAAAAGGAGCCTTACTCCACATCCTCCACTTCGACCGCTTCGCCGGTCACCCTTTGCGCAAGCGCTGCGGCGATGAAATCGTCGATATCGCCATCGAGCACATCGCCGGGCGCGGTCGAGGTGGTGCCGGTGCGCAGATCCTTGACCATCTGGTAGGGCTGCAGGACGTAGGAACGGATCTGGTGCCCCCACCCGATCTCGGTCTTTTCCTGGTATTCGCCCGCCGCTTCCGCTTCGCGCTTGGCCAGTTCGGCCTCATACATGCGCGCCTTGAGCATGTTCATCGCGGTGGCGCGGTTCTTGTGCTGGCTGCGATCGTTCTGGCTGGCAACAACGATCCCGGAGGGAATATGCGTGATACGCACCGCCGAGTCCGTGGTGTTGACGTGCTGCCCGCCTGCACCCGATGCGCGATAAGTATCGATCTTGAGGTCGCCCTCGTTGATCTCGATATTGATGTCGTCGTCGATCACCGGATAGACCCAGACCGAACTGAACGATGTGTGGCGGCGCGCCGAGCTGTCATAGGGGCTGATGCGCACGAGGCGATGCACGCCGCTTTCGGTCTTGGCGTAACCATAGGCGTTCTCGCCCTTGATCAGCAGCGTGGCGGACTTGATGCCTGCCTGCTCGCCAGCCTGGTATTCGACGGTTTCGACCTTGAAGCCGCGCTTTTCGGCCCAGCGGACATACATGCGCATGAGCATTTCGGCCCAGTCCTGGCTCTCGGTACCGCCCGCACCTGCATTGATCTGCAAATAGGTGTCGTAGCCATCGGCCTCGCCGGACAAGAGCGCATTGACCTTGTCCTTGTCGGCGCGTTCGGCGAGCGCTTCCAGCGTCGCCAGCCCGTCATTGACCACGCTCTCATCGTCCTCTGCCTCGCCCAGTTCGATGAATTCCACGGCGTCGGCCATCTCCGAGGAAATCTCGTTCACCGTGCCGACTGCATCCTTGAGCTGCTTTTGCTCGCGCGTAATCGCCTGTGCTTGCTTGGGATCGTTCCACAGGTCCGGATCCTCGACGCGGGCATTGAGCTCGTCGAGACGCCGCAACGCGCGATCCCAGTCGAGCGACTTGCGCACGAGCGCCAGTGCCGCCTCGATCCGGTCAATATGGGCCTGCCCTTCGGCACGCATGGCAAATTCTCCAATTCAATCAGGCTGCGCGATCTCGCGCAGGTAAAGGGTTCGGGGAAGGGGAAAAGGCCGGACGCGAATCCGGCCGGCAGGTCCTGTCAGCGCAGCCTGGTCAGCTCTCGAGCGCGCGCACCGCAGCCAGCGTAAGGCTGACATGTTCGCGCCAGTCGAGGTCCGAATGGACCATGGTGATCCTGCCGTCTGACGCAATGACATACGAGGTGCGATTGCTCATGTCGCCCTGACCAAAAGCCACGTCGTAATCGCGGATAATCGCGGCGCTGGCCTGTCCTACAGGGAAGGCATCGCGGCATTCCTCGGTCGAGAAGCGCTGCAATGTCGGGATGTCATCCGCCGAGAGGCCGATCACCTGCGCGCCGGCCGCTTCGAAATCACCCATCGCTTCGGCAAAGGCATTGGCTTCAAGCGTGCAGCCCTGCGTAAATGCCTTGGGGAAGAAATAGAGCACGACCGGCCCGTCACGCAGCGCCTGAGCGAGATCGAAGGAGAATGTCTCGCCCGCCAGAGCACCTGTGGTTTGGAAGGTCGGCGCATTGGCTCCCTGCTGCAGGGCAGCCGAGGCCGGAGCGCCGGTTGCAAGGGTCGTCAGTGCTGCAACGGCAACAATCAGGAACTTCTTCATAACCGCTCTATTGAACCTCCCCACTCGCCAAGTCCAGCGACAGACTGAACTCAGTAGAAACCGCCCTGCTCTTCGACGAAATTTTCCGGACTGTTGGTATTGGCCGGGATCGCCGAGTTGGCACCATCGCGCATGCGTCGCAATTGCGCCAGCACAAGCTCGCGCATCGCATCGATCTCTTCCTGCTGGCCGCCGCGACGCGGCTCGGTATCGGGCTTGAAGGCCTCCCAGATGACACCGGATAGCGGGTCGTCGGTCGGCCATGCATCGAAGACGCGGCTGCCCGTTCGGCGATCGATCCGCACCATGCGCACGCCTTCGGGAGCCGTAAACGGACGCCCGCTCCAGCGATCGCGCGTTTCTTCCACGAACTGCTTGAAGATCGGGGCCGCCGTATTGCCGCCTTCGATCCAGCCACCGAGATTGCGGGGCTGGTCGTAGCCGAGATAGGTGCCCGCCACGATGTCGGGAGACCCGCCCATGAACCAGGCATTGGTCGGACCGCTAGTGGTGCCGGTCTTTCCGAAAAGCGGAATTCCGAGCGGGCGCAGCCTGGTAGCGGTACCGCGCTGGACAACGCCTTCAAGCATGTGGACGATCTGGAAAGCTGTGCGCGGATCCATCACCTGCCTGCCGGTCGGCCTGAGCCGCGGCATGGCCGAACCGTCCCATTCCGCCATGTTGCAGTTCGGGCATTCGCGCTCATCTGCGCGCCAAATCACCTTGCCATCACGATCCTGGATGAAATCGATAAGCGTCGGCTCGTTCAACCGCCCATGATTGACCAGCGCCGAATAGGCATTGACCATGCGCAACACGGTCGTATCGCCCGATCCCAGTGCCATGGCGGGATAGGCCGGGTAGGTACCCGGTTCGGCAATTTCCACCCGTTCGAACGTATCGATGACGTTTTCCATCCCGCTATCCATGGCGATATGAACCGTCATCAGGTTCTTGGACTGCTCAAGCCCGTAGCGCATCGGGTGTTCGCCGCCGCCTACGGAATTGCCGAAATTGGTAAAGCAATGTTCGCCCAGATTGGCGCCCTGATAGTAGCAATACTGGCTGTCCGGGACCATGGTCGCAGGCGTCATCCCGTTCTCGAGGCCGGTAGCGTAGACGAAAGGCTTGATGGTCGATCCGGGCTGGCGATTGGCCTGCGTCGCGCGATTGAAATCGCCCAGGCGACTGTCGAAACCGCCCTGCATGGCAAGCACGCGCCCGGTCGAGGGATCCTGTGCCACGAAGCCGCCGGAGACTGTTGGTACTGTACGCAGGCGGTAGCCACCATCGGCGGGAGAAACGGCAATCACGTCACCGACCTTCAGCGCATCGGGCACGCCTGACAGCGGACCTTCATTGCCATCGGTGAACCCTACCGTCGCAGAACCACCGACACGCTGGGTCACGACACCGATCCGCCAGTCTTCGTAATTGATCGAGATGTAGGAGCTGGCGAGCTGTTGCTTCAAATCGCCATTGGCCGGATTGATCGTGGCGATCGGGCCGGACCAGCCCCTGTTGCCGTGATAGCGCAAAAGCGCCGCACGCAACGAATTGCGCGCTGCATCCTGCATTTCGGTATCGAGCGATGTCCGCACCCATAGACCACCGGCATACACGCTGTGCGGGCCGTCCTCGGCCTCTTCACCATAAAGCCCGATCAGCTGGCGGCGCACTTCCTCCAGGAAATAACCCGCATCGGCCGAACGGCTCCGGCGCTGCCCCTGGACGATACCAAGCGGCATGGCCTTGGCCGCATCGCGCTCGGCAGCACTGATGTGGCCATTGTCCTCCATCTGGTCGAGCACGATGTTGCGGCGCACCCGCGCCTCACCGTAATTCGCTTCGCGGCTATAGGTTTCCGGCGCCTTGGGCAGGATCGCCAGATAGGCCATCTCATGCAGTTCGAGTTCGTCCACATCCTTGTCGAAATAGGCAAGCGCGGCGGCCTGGACGCCGAAACTGCGCCGGCCAAGCGGTATCTCGTTGAGATAGAGGGTGATAATTTCTTCTTTGGAGAGCACGCTCTCGATGCGCGTCGCGAGGATCATCTCGCGCAGTTTGCGGATGATCGAATAGTCGTCGTTCAGCAGGATGTTCTTGGCCACCTGCTGGGTGATGGTCGAACCGCCCACCGCCCGCTCATTGGTGCCGATCTTGCTGACATAGTCGATGACTGCACCGACGAAGCCACCGGCATCGATGCCACCATGGCTCCAGAAGGTCTTGTCCTCCGCCGACGTGTAGGCATTGACCAGCTGTGTCGGCAGGTCCTTGTACTGCAGTTCTATACGCCGCTCTCGCTCGTAGCGGTGGACGATCTCACCATCGACGCCGCGCACCACGGTGGGCAGGTTCGGTTCGTAATCGAGCAAGTTTTCCGCATCGGGCAGGTCACGCGCAAGCAGGAACCAGCCCGCAACCAGCACCAGGAAGCCTGCGGCCAGAACCCAGAAGCCGATGCGAAACTTGCGGCTCGCCTGCCAGCTCCTGTCAAACCATGCCGAAAGGTTCGCTAGCATGCGGCGAACCTCTCTCAGCCAGTGCTGTGCCTTGTCTTGTGCGATGTGCGACATGTCTGCCTTCTAGCATGACGCAAAAGGATGGCGCCAGAATGAATAGCCCGTGATCGACGGGATTTGCGGGGATCAGGCCGCTTCCTCTGCCACGCTCCGTGTTGCCATGAAGATCCGTACCGCGCGCGCCAGTGCCAACGCGAAGCTGCGCTGTCCTTCATGCGAGGCAAGACGCCGCGCTTCGCGCGAATTGGAGATAAAGCCTGCCTCGAACAGGACGGAAGGCACGTCGGGCGCGCGGAGAACTCCCAGCGCAGCGGAGCGCAAGGGCTGTGGATGGAAGGCCATCTCCTCTTCGCCTTCACGCAGGATGAGCTGCGCGAATTCCAGAGAGTCTGCCGATGTGCGGCGTTGCGAGAGTTCGACCAGTATCGCGTTCACGCTTTCGCTCTGGCCGGACATCACCACGCCGTTCACGACATCAGCCTCGTTTTCCCGGGCGGCGAAACGGGCCGCAGCCTCGGAAGACGCCTCGTCGGAGAGCGTGTAGATACTGGCGCCGCTCACTTCGCCCTGCTCACCCGCTGAATCGGCATGTATCGAAATGAACAGGTCTGCGCCCAGGCCGCGGGCAATCGCGACACGCTCTGCCAGTGCCAGGTAGCGGTCGTCGTCCCGCGTCATCGCAACGCGTATGCCGCCTTCAGTCAGCAGTTGATCGCGCAGCATGCGCGCCAGCGCCAGCACGACGGTCTTCTCGCGATAGGACGTACCTACGGCGCCGGGGTCATGCCCGCCATGCCCGGCATCGATAACCAGCAACGGCCTGTCCTGATCGTCCGGTCCCTGTATCTCCGGCAAGGCCAGCGTCGTACCCGGCTCTGCCAGTTCGAGAGTGATGACATATTCACGGCCGAGATAGGGAACCGGAATGGCGCGCCCGAAGACGTAGAAGCCTGCCAGCAGGATTACCGGGAACAGGAACAGCAGCGCGATTTGCAGTCGGTACCAGAACACGTAACGAGCCTACCCAGCCATTTCCGGCGTTTCCCTCGATCTATTACCCTAATCCAAGGGAAATTTACCTTAACGCGCAATATGGTTGCCGATGCTTTCCCCAAATGCTAGCCCTTCACGAGCCCGGGGCAAACTTGTCTTGCGGCCTCTCCGGAACGTCATTCCTGACCATTCCGGCAATGATTACAGGTTGATGCCACAATGAGAAGCCAGAGCCCCGTCGCCAGAGCGCAATCAGTCGATTGTCGTATGGCGTCGGTAGCCCGAGCGCAGACGCAAACCCTGCGCCTTCCCTTTGTGACAGACACATTCCGCAGCGCCATCCGCCAGCACAGCAGCGGACGCGCCCAATATCCTTCCTCTGCAGCGCGCGCACTCAAGCCCGCCGCACGGGAAATTCACACATGTCGGCATGCCTCGCAGACGATCGCGTCTCGGCGGGGATTCCATGCCTGGAGAAAATTCAATGGCAACGCGCATGTTGATCGATGCGCGCCACCCGGAAGAAACCCGGGTGGCGGTGCTCAAAGGCAACCGGATTGAGGAATTCGACTTCGAATCTGCTGAACACAAGCAGATCAAGGGCAATATCTATCTCGCCAAGGTTACCCGCGTAGAACCCAGCCTGCAGGCTGCATTCGTCGATTTCGGCGGCAATCGGCACGGCTTCCTCGCATTCAGCGAGATCCACCCCGACTATTACCAGATCCCTGCCGAGGATCGGGCCGCACTGCTCGCCGAGGAGCAGGCCCACGCCGAGGAAGAAGCTGCTCTCCGCGCTGCCGAGGACGAGGATGACGATCTCGACGAAGATGTCATCGACGATCGCGACGACGAAGACGAGGACGAAGCCGGCGTCGAGGAAATCGACACGTCCGAAAAGGACGATGTCGCCACGATAGAGGACGGCCAGCTCGCCAATGGCGAGGAAGCGGAAACCGAAGAAGCTTCTTCCGAAGACGAAGCTGCCAGCGAAGACGAGGCTGAAGAGGCGTCGGACGAAAGCGAAGAAGATTCCGGTGAAGAGGGTTCCGGCTCCCGCTCTTCGCGCGGACGTCGCGGACGCGGTCGCCGCCAGGGTCGCCGCGGCAGCCGCGCCAAGGAAATGGACGAGCTGCGGGCGAAGCGCCAGGCACTTCGCCGCCGCTACAAGATCCAGGACGTCATCCAGCGCCGCCAGGTACTGTTGGTGCAAGTCGTCAAGGAAGAGCGCGGCAACAAGGGTGCTGCCCTCACCACCTACCTTTCGCTGGCCGGCCGCTATTGCGTGCTGATGCCCAATTCCAGCCATGGTGGCGGAATTTCTCGCAAGATTTCAAACGGTTCGGATCGCAAGCGCCTTAAGCAGATCGTTTCCGAACTGAGCCTGCCCAAGAGCATGGGCCTGATCGTTCGCACCGCAGGCCTGCAGCGCACCAAGACCGAGATCAAGCGCGACTTCGATTATCTCGCCCGCCTGTGGGACGAGATTCGCGAGAACACGCTGACATCCTCCGCACCGGCACTGATCCATTCGGATTCGGACCTGATAAAGCGCGCCATTCGCGACATCTACAATCGCGAGATCGAGGAAGTCGTGGTCGAGGGCGAGGAAGGGTATCGCTCCGCCAAGGATTTCATGAAGCTGCTCATGCCGAGCCATGCGCGACGCGTGAAAGCCTATTCCGACCCCGTGCCGCTGTTCCAGCGCTACGGCGCGGAAGACCAGCTTTCGGCCATGTATGAACCGGTCGTGCAGCTCAAATCGGGCGGCTATCTGGTCATCAATCCGACTGAAGCGCTCGTTTCGATCGACATCAACTCGGGCCGTTCCACCAAAGAACACGGCATCGAGCAGACGGCACTCCATACAAATCTCGAGGCGGCGCGCGAAATTGCCCGCCAGTTGCGCCTGCGCGACATGGCCGGCCTAGTCGTGATCGACTTCATCGACATGGAGCACAATTCCAACGTCCGCAAAGTCGAGCGGGCGATGAAGGATGCGCTCAAGAATGACCGCGCGCGCATCCAGGTGGGCCGCATTTCCGGCTTCGGCCTGATGGAAATGAGCCGCCAGCGCCTGCGCACCGGCGTGCTCGAGGCGACAACGCGCTCCTGCCCGCATTGCGACGGCACCGGCCTGGTCCGTACCGCCTCTTCTGCCGGCCTGTCTGCGCTCCGCCTGATCGAGGACGAAGCAGCCAAGGGCAAAGGCACGGTAATCACACTCTACGCTTCCACCGAAGCTGCCGTTTACCTGCTCAACGCCAAGCGCGCCGACCTCGCCGAGATCGAACAGCGTTATGGCGTTTCGGTTGAAGTGGTTCCCGAGGGCGAGGATGAAGGTGCCAAGATGCGCGTCTCTTCCTCCGGCCCGCGCCCGACCGAGGCCCCGAAATTCGAACCGATCGTCGACGATGACGACGGAATCGAGATCGAGGATGACGAAGATGATGACACCACGTCCGAGGAAGACGATGACGGCGAACCGCGCAAGAAGCGCCGCCGCCGTCGACGCGGAGGACGTGGTCGGAACCGCAATCGCAATCGCGACGAGCAGGACGAGGACAGCGCCTCTGCCGACCAGGATGGCGACGATGAGCAAGCCGAAGGCGAAGACCGCTCTTCCGATGAAGAAACCTCCGACGAAGAGAAGCCTCGCAAGCGTCGCCGCCGCGGAGGCCGTGGCCGAGGCCGCCGCAGGCAGGACAGTGACGATGAAGGCGCATCGGACGAAGACGCTGTAAGCACAGAAGAATCCGGATCCGAAGCGCCGGAAGAAGCGCCTGCCGAGGAAGCTGGCGAAGAGGAGGCGAAGCCCAAACGCCGCTCGCGTCGCAAGAAGCCCGCCGCAAGCGAGACTGAAGAGGCCGGCGAAAGTTCCGGAGAAAAAACGCCCGAAGCCGAAACCAGCGAGGAAAAGCCCAAGCGCCGCACTCGCCGGAAGAAGCCCGCGGACAGCAAAGCCGAAGTAACGGAAGAACCGGCCGAAGCCGTTGTCGAAGCAGACGAAGCCAAGCCCAAGCGTTCCTCGCGAAAGACCAAGGCCGAAAAGCCCGCGGAAACCGCCAGCGAAGCACCGGTCGAAGCTGCTAACGACGCCAATGGCGACACGCAGGATGCAGCCGACGGCGATGCGGACGATGGTGACGCGAAGCGCGGCGGTTGGTGGCAACGCACGTTCGGCAACTGATCGACGGACATCGCAGGAGACCCCGCATGGACCCGCAACCGGTCACGATCATCGTGCTTGCCGCGCAGCGCACGGGCGTGGTCAATCCCCTCGCCAGCCGCGCCGGCGTCAGCCACAAATGCCTCGTGCCGATCTGCGAACGACCGCTGATCGCGCATGTGCTGGAAACGCTCACCACGCTTCCCGCCATTCGCGAAATCCGCGTGGTGCTGGAGCCCGATGGTCAGGAAGAAGTCGACCAAGTGATCACGCCTTTCCGTGAACGCGGAACACCGATCACTTTGGTCGATAGCGATCCAAACATCGTTGAGAGCGTATTGGTGGCAACAAAGGGGGAAGAAGGCCCCTTCATCATTACCACGGCAGACAATGTGCTGCTGACGCATGATGGTTTCGAGCAGGTCCGTGCCGCCTTGCGCGAGATGGACGGCGTGATCGGTGTCACGACCCGCGAGCGGGTCCACGCAGTGCACGAAAAGGGTCAACGCGGCTTCTACGAATTCAAGGATGCGGGCTATGCCAATTGCAACCTTTACGGACTGGCGAACCGCAAGGGGCTGAAGGCGGCGGAAATCTTCCGCGAAGGCGGGCAGTTCCAGGCCAACAAGGGACGCATGGTACGCGCCTTCGGTTTGCTCAACATCCTGATGATGCGTTTCGGCCTCATAACCATGCCCGCCGGCCTTGCCCGTGCAGGTAAACGCTTTGGCGCCAAGCTGGCGCCCGTCATCTTCGAGGATGGTGCTCTGGCCATCGATGTCGACAATGAACGCACCTACGCGATTTGCGAATGGGTGCTGGGCAAGCGCCTGGGGATGAACATCCCCAGGCCCGAGATTGCGAACTGGAACTAGCTTACGCGCCGACTTTGCGCGCCACGCCCCATTCCATCCAGCCTGCCCATTTGGGTGCCTTTTCAAAGTATTCCTGGCCAATCGGTTCAACTTCGAACCCGGCCGGACGGATTGCAGCGCCGATCTCTCGGGTCAGATGGCAATTGCCCATCAACTTCTTCCAGACAGGCTCGATCCGGCGCTGCCATTTGGCCGGGCCCGGATCTGGCGCGTGGCCGTGTTCGAGATAGAGCAGGCGCCCACCCGGCTTGAGGATACGGCGCATTTCGGACAGCACGCGCGCCTGGTTATCGACCGAACACAACGTGTAGGTGCACACGACCGTATCGAAGCTGCCATCTCCGAACGGGATGTTCTCTCCTACACCCTGCCTCACATCGGCTTCCCAGCCATTGGCACGGGCGCGATCACGAGCACCTTCGAGCAAGGTCACGTTGGGATCAATACCGGCAAAGCTGGTCACCGCATCGCGATTGTAAAGAACCTGATTGTAGCCGCCGCCGCAGCCAATTTCGAAAACCTTGCCTTGTGCCAACGGCACAACCTGCTTGCGCAGCTCCGCAACTTCTTCCGATGCACATCCCGCCGCGACAATCTTCGGCAAGATCGTTTCATCGTACCAACGGCCGAAACCCATTCTGTTATCCTTGTCCCCGTTTATCCGCAGACATTAACCCAATGCGCGAATTTGCAAATGGCAAATCGCTTTTCCGTGATTGCCAAGTTCGCGGCGCAGGCTTACGCGGGCGCAAAACAACAAAGATCCTTTTCGAGGACCCACCATGGCCACAAATATCGAACCATTGCGCATTCCCGAGGAAGCCAAGGAGCGCGTTCGCATGCTCTTCATGGCCAAGCATGCGTTGTGGGGCGGCGGGATGCACCCCGAAGACGGCAATCATGCGATCTATCACCACGAGGTGCGTACTACACTCGAGAATCTCGGGCTGAACCTGCAATTCGCCAATAGCTATGACGTGCTGTTCACGCGGCCCGATGTCGATTTCGTGTTCCCGCTGCTCAATCGCGGCGGCTTCGTGAATTCGGAAATGCTGATCCCGATCCTGTGCAACATGCACCGCCTGCCCTATGTCGGCGCGATGCCCTTCCTGCGCGGCCTTGGAGACGACAAGTCCGTTTCCAAGCTGGTCTCGGTCCATGCCGGCGTGCCCACTGCCCCATGGTTCTGCTTTCGCCGCGGCGCACCGTTGGACGAGGCGAACCTGCCGCCTTCGCCCGATGGCCGCTGGGTGATCAAGCCCAATGCCAGTTCAGCCAGCTGGGCGATTTCCGATGCGTTCGACTGGAACGGCGTGACCAATGCCCTCGCCGACATTCACGGCCAGGGCCATGACGCCATCGTCGAACCTTATCTGGACGGCTACGACGTCCAGTGCGCCTTCATCACCATTCACGGCAAGCCCGTGGCCCTGCCGATGCTGTGGTATGAACGCGAGAACACACAGAAGCTGTGGACCTATTACGAGAAGCGCGACCTCGTGCCGAATACGGAAAAGGCTGCCCTCAAGCGTTTCGACCACCCTGAGCTAGCTCCGAAAATCGAGGAAATGGCCAAGAAGGTGGCGCAGGAATTCGTGCCCTTCGACTATGGCCGGATCGAGTTCCGCGTCGACCTCAAGAGCGGCGACATCAACTTCATCGAAATCAATCTCAACTGCAATTTGTGGTCGGAAAAGGTCATGGCCAAGGCTGCAGCACAGGCCGGATTCAGCCATGCAGACCTGATGGAGACAATTTGCGCCGAGGCCTGGACGCGGGCAGCCTTGATCGCTCCCTGAGGGGGCGATCCGAGGTCTCGCCAACAGGTAATCTGCAAGCCTAGGGCACGATTTCCTGACCGCGCCAGTCGAACAGCTTGCCGCTGTCCTCGGGCCGAAGGTGGCGGACGACATCCAGCAGGTTGCACGCCGCTTCGCGCCGCGTGGTCAGTTGACCTTTGGGCAAGCTCGCCTGGAAAGGCTTGGACAGCGGCGTATCCACGGTACCCGGATGCAAGGCGGCGATGATTGCCTGGTCATGCGTCCGCTTCATTTCGATGGAGAAATTGCGCACCAGCATGTTCAGGGCTGCCTTGCTCGAGCGGTAGGAGTGCCACCCTCCAAGGCGATTATCCCCTATTGAACCCACCCTTGCAGACAAGGCGGCAAGCACGCTCCGTCGGTCGCGCGGCAGGATCGGAAGCATGTGTTTTGCAACAAGGGCGGGGCCTATCGCGTTAATTCGAAAAGCCTGTGCCATCGCTTCGGGATCAATGGCGCGCATGCCCTTTTCGGGTTCTGTCCCGTCCGGGAGTGTGAGGACGCCCGTGGCCACTATAACCAGGTCCGGCGGGTCACCGGCCATATCGCGCACGGCGGCTGCGATACTCTCTTCATCCAGCAGGTCGAAGCTGAATGGCCTGACGAACTGGTGCCGAGGGGCCTCGCCACTGCGAGAGCCGCCATGCACGATCGTGCCGCGGTCTACGAGCACCCTGCATAGAGCCGCGCCAATTCCTCCCGTTGCACCGAATATCGCGGCCTTCACCGGCCAATCTGTTCTCGTGTCCACGTTTACTGTCCTACAAACATAAGACATTTCTAGAGAAGGCCGCGATGATGAAAACACGGCCTTTCCGCCATATCCCGACCCTTCGAGCATTGCAGCGCGTCGGCGCCCGCTTTCTTGCCTCCGGACAGTGTGTCAGGTGTGAGGGGTTAGGCGAAATCTCCAGAAGAACGACGAAAGCGCCAAGACCTGCCTTGCCCTATGCGTTGCACAGGCTAGATAGGTGGCGAAAGCCGAAAAGCGGGACAATCATGGCGACATTCACGCTTCCGAAGAACAGCACGATCACCGGCAAGGGCAAGGAGCACAAGGCTCCCGGCGCGAAGCGGGTGCAGAAATTCAAGATCTATCGCTGGGATCCGGAAAGCGGGGAGAATCCGCGCTACGATCTGTTCGAGATCGACCTCGACGATTGCGGCCCGATGGTTCTCGACGCGATCATCAAGATCAAGAACGAGATCGATCCGACGCTGACCTTCCGCCGCTCCTGCCGCGAAGGAATCTGCGGTTCCTGCGCGATGAACATGAACGGCAAGAACGGCCTCGCCTGCACCACGGCGATCGAGGACCTGAAGGGCGATATCCAGATTACCCCGCTTCCGCATATGGAAGTGGTCAAGGACCTCGTCCCCGACTTCACCCATTTCTACGCGCAATATGCCTCGATCCGCCCCTGGCTGCAGACCGTCTCCACCACGCCATCGGGCAAGGAGCGCCTGCAATCGCCCGAACAGCGCGAGAAGCTGGACGGGCTTTACGAGTGCATCCTGTGCGCGTGCTGCTCCACCTCCTGCCCATCCTATTGGTGGAATTCGGACAAGTTCCTTGGCCCTGCCATCCTGCTGCAGGCCTACCGTTGGCTGGCCGACAGTCGCGACGAAATGACCGGTGAGCGGCTCGACGAGCTGGAAGATCCCTTCCGCCTCTATCGCTGCCACACGATCATGAACTGCGCCAATGTCTGCCCCAAAGGCCTCAGCCCTGCGCGTGCCATTGCCGAAACCAAGAAGATGATGGCGGAACGCCAGATCTGAGCCGCCTGCTTTCCCGCTACGACGAATTGCTGGCATCGGGCGAATTGCGCCCCGATCCGGAGCAGCGCGCCGCTGCCGAAGTGCTGGCGCGCGTGCAGTACGACCTCGAGACCCGCAAGGGCACCGGCTTCTTCCGCCGCCTGACGGGCAAGAGCGATGCCGTGCGCGGGGCCTATCTCTGGGGCGGTGTCGGGCGCGGCAAGTCGATGCTGATGGATCTGTTCCACGAGACGCTCGACATTCCCGGGAAGCGGCGCGTCCATTTCCACGCCTTCATGATCGAGGTGCACCAGCGCATTCGCGCCGAGCGCGAAAAGGAAAGCGGCGATCCCATCGCGCCGGTCGCTTCCGCCATAGCCGCCGAGATCCGTTGCCTCGCCTTCGACGAGATGGTGGTCAACAATTCGGCCGATGCCATGATCATGAGCCGGCTGTTCCGCGCGCTGATCGTGGATGAAGGCGTGACCGTGGTGACAACGAGCAACCGCCCTCCCCGCGACCTCTACAAGGACGGGCTCAATCGTGAGCATTTCCTGCCTTTCATCGACCTGATCGGCGAGAAGCTCGACGTCGTCGAACTTAACGGCCCGACCGACTATCGGCTCGATCGGATCGGCGGCATGGAAAGCTGGCACAGCCCCATCGGCAAAGATGCGACCGACCAGGTGCGCGAGTTGTTCTTCCGCCTGACCGACTTCGACCCCGAGGATGCGGCGCATGTCCCCTCGGGCGAACTCGACCTTGGCGGGGGCCGCACCCTCTTCGTGCCCAAGAGCCTCAAGGGCGTCGCCGTGTTCAGCTTCAAACGGCTCTGCAAGGAAGCACGCGGCGCGTCGGACTACCTTGCCATTGCCCAGACCTATCACACGGTCATCATTGTCGGCATTCCGCGCATGGACAAGGACATGCGCAATGAGGCGGCGCGTTTCGTCACGCTGATCGACGCGCTGTATGAAAACAGGGTGAAGCTGTTCGTCACCGCCGCAGCCGAGCCGGAAAACCTCTATCCGTCAGGCGACGGTGCCTTCGAATTCGAGCGCACGGTCAGCCGGCTCAAGGAAATGCAGAGCGACGACTACATGGCTCTCGGCCATGGTGAGGCAGATTAGGTATTGATCCCGAGCCGCGCGAGCGACTTGTCGAGCATCAGCAATTGCCAGAACAGGCGAGAATGGTCCGAACGGCCCACAATATGCGCCTCGGCCATTCGCGATAGCTCTCGCTTGTCAAACCAGCCCGTCCGCGCCAGCGCACTGCTCGCGGCAATCGCGCGGGTCTGCTGCTGCAGCGGCCCACGCAGCCATTGCGCGATCGGCGTCACGAAACCCTGCTTGGGCCGATAGAGAATGTCTTTCGGCAGGTACCGCTCCATCGCCTTCTTGAGCAGATACTTGCCCTGCATGCCCTTCACGCGCAGCCCCTCAGGCAGTCCGGCGCAGAACTCCACCAGGCGGTGATCGAGCAGCGGCTCGCGTGCCTCGAGGCCCACCGCCATGCTGGTGCGATCCACCTTGGTGAGGATGTCTGCGGGCAACCAGAAGGTCAGGTCGGCATATTGCGCCTGGTCAAGCCCCGAACGCGCCGGTGCATTCTTCATCCGCTCGATGAAGGGCAATTCGGCGCGGTAGCTGCCCAGTTCGCGCGCCAGGTCTTCGCCATAGAGCGCGAAGCGCAGTTCGGGGGGGACTGCGGAAACGCTGCGCGCGTAACCATGCGGACCCGACCCGGCGAGGCCGAGCAGGGTCGATTTGGCGCGCAAGGGACGCGGTGCCCAATCGGCCTTGGGCCATACCCTCCCCAAAGGACCGAGCACGTTCTTGCGCACGGCTTCGGGCATCAGGCGGCGCAATTGCTCCTCGCGGTGATGGAACACCTGCCGCCGGTATCCGGCCAAGGCTTCGTCCGCCCCGTCGCCCGAAAGCGCCACGGTGACATTCTCGCGCGCCAATTGGCACACGCGCCATGTCGGCAGGGCGGAGGCGTCAGCAAAGGGTTCGTCGAACATACCCGCGATCCGGTCCACCGCGTCGAACTGGTCGGCGCTGACGGTTCGCGCAGCGTGGTCGGTCCCGAACAGCTGCGCGACCTTTTCGGCGTAGTTGGTCTCGTCCACCTCCTCGACATCGAAGCCGATCGAACATGTGCGCACCGGCTTTCGGCTGGCCTCGGCCATCAGCGCGACAACGCTGGAAGAATCCACACCGCCGGAAAGGAAAGCGCCCAACGGCACATCCGCCACCATGCGCGATGTCACCCCCTCCCGCAGGTGATGCAGCAATTCCGCTTCGAGGTCCTTCGCCTTGCCCTTGTGACGCTCGGCAAACGAGATGTCCCAATATCGCCGCGGCGGGGCTGGCGGGCTGTCGTGCTTTAGCAGGCGATAATGGCCCGCTGGTAGCTTCTCGACACCCTTCAGCAGGCTGCGATGATCGGGGACATAGCCCCAGGCCATGTAATCCTCGATAGCCTGTGGATCGGCCTCGCGGCGCAGCAACGGATGGGTCAGAAGGCCCTTCAACTCCGAGGAAAACGCCATGCTGCCATCGCTGAGCATGGTGGTGAACAGTGGTTTTACGCCGAAACGATCGCGGGCAAGAAACAGTGTCCTGTCTGCCCGGTCGTAAATAGCGAAAACGAACATGCCATGCAGGTGCTTCAGGCAATCGACGCCCCATTGCTGCCAGGCGGCGAGGATCACCTCGGTATCGCCTTCAGTGCGGAATTCGGCGCCGAGCGCCTCCAGCTCGCGCCGCAATTCGCGGAAATTGTATATCTCGCCATTGAAGCTGATGACGGCGCGCTCATCCGCCGATTGCATGGGCTGCGGCGATCCCTCGAGATCAATGATCGAAAGGCGGCGGTGGCCAAGCCCTACACCCGGAGCCGTCCAGACACCCGATCCGTCAGGCCCGCGATGAGCCAGCACGTCGCACATCCGCTCGACCCGGGCTGGATCGACCGGCTTCATGGTGCCACAATGGAAGACGCCCGCGATCCCGCACATGGGCGCTGGTTAGGGGTTTTGCGCCAAGCGGTCCATCCACTCCTCGAGCGGAGCGGTGGACGCAAGGAATTGCCCGATGGCATCCTCTGCCGAAACGCCCTGCCCGTCGCGGGCGGAGAGGATCAGCATCATGGTCGGATAGGGATCGAACAGCAGGCTGTCGCGCATGTTGGAAAGCTTGAGCCGCGCGACGCTGCCGCCCAGAAAATCGCGATGGCGGTATGTCGTGACGGCAAGACGCATCGCACCGGGCGCGCGCAGCCACTCGCTCTTGCCCGGCCCCAATTGCGGCCCCGGCGAATGCCAGCGCCAGTCGGTATCGGGCCTCAACGCCCCCTCGCCATAGGCACTGGCCTCCCGGCCGTCTTGCTGGTTAGCATAGAGCGCAAAGAAGACATCGATCTCTGCACCTTCTGAATTCCGATAGGTGCCGATCAGGCGATGGTCCGCGCCAGTGGCACGCGGCTCCCACCAGATTGCGGGTACGTAGTCGGCCTGCTCCCAGCCCTCGACAGGCGGCAGCGCAATGACTTGCGGTATAGGCACTGCGACCTGCTTGGCATGAGCCGACCAGGCCATCGCGCCGAGCGAGAGCAGCAAGACAGCACCGAGCATGGCGGAGGGCCTGCCGCCAAACCGCTCCAGCTTGGCGAACATGCGAGAATTGTAATCCTCGGCATTGATGAAGCGATCCGACGCGCTGCGATCGAAGAAGCGCCAGCTCACCGCCAGCAGCAGCCCCATGACCAGGGCGAAAAAGAACCAGCCATAGAAGATGTGATCGAAGCCGGCGGCGAATTCGATCCCCTGCGACTGCGCGATATAGATCGTGCCCCAAGCGCGTACACCATTGGCAAGGATCGGCAACGTCACCGCGGCAAGCATGAATACCGCACGCCGCTTCCAGCTGACGAAGCAGACATTGGCCGCAAGCGTGCCGAGCGCCACCATGGCGATCAGGAACTTCACGCCCGAGCAGGCTTCCGCCACTTCGAACAAGCCTGCGGGTGTATCGATGAAGACGCCCTCAATCACGGCGGGGATCCCGCTCCAATGCGTCAGAGCAATGGTCAGCTCGGCTGTAATCATCTGCAGCGTGGGGACAAGCTCGTCCCCCACCGGCACCAGGAAAAAGGCGTAGCAAAGCGGAAACAGCAGGGCGGCGAAGATGCGCGGGCCGAGCAAGGCCAGCACAACGCACTGCATGGCGGCGACCGCGCCAAGATGTGTTGCAGCGGCAAGGCCCGAAATCTCGCCCAGCAACCAGAGGAACAGCGCACCTGCAAGCGGGACGAGGCCCGGCCACCATGCTCGCGGCGTCATCCTCACCAGCTCCGGCCCGCGCAGTTTGACCAGCCAGGCGAGGATGAAGGGCACGAAGAGGATGTGATTGTAAGTCGAGCTGTCCCAGTACTGCCAGAACATGTCGGCAAAGACCGGCGCGAAGAGCAGCAGGATCACCGCCCAGCCCAGAGCAAGGCGCAGTAAAGGCTTGCGCCATTGTTCGGGCAACATGTCGCGCAGGGGAGCCTGACGCCTGAGGGCTAAATCAAGCGGCATCGCGCGATGCCTCCCGCGATCCATCCAAGCCCATCAGCTTGGGCAGGTCTGCCAGCATTGGCTCCCAGCCCTGTTTGGCGATCACGAATTGCCGTGCGGCCTGCCCCATTGCCTCTGCGCGCTGTCGATCTCCCAGCAGGGCGAGAGTCTCGGCAGCAAATTGCACGTCGTCACTGGCGGTCTGGAAATGCTCGCCGCTGACGGCTTCGATACCCGTTGCGGCCTCTTCGCTGAGCACGAGCGGGCGCGCCATGGCCATGGCTTCGAGCACCTTGTTCTGCACACCGCGCGCAATGGTCAGCGGCACGGTGACCAGGTCTGCACCCGCGAGCCAGGGTCGCATGTCGGCAACTTGGCCATGTACAACGCAGCCATTCTTGCCGTCCAGGGCCAGGACCTCTGCAGCAGGAGTCCGCCCGACAACATGGAAGCGCGCCATGGGATAGGTTTCGCGGATACGCGGCATGATATGCAGCGCCATACGCTGCACGGCTGCGACATTGGGCGGATAGTCCATCTGCCCGGTGAACAGCAATTGCGGCCCCTCGCCCGCCATGGCCGGTTCGGACACGACAAGGCCGGGATCGAAATGACCTGCATCGATGCCATTGCCCATGGCGCGGATATTGCCCGCATTGCCCACGCGGCCGCGCAGCAAATCGGCCTCGGCCTCGCTCACCAGAAGTGTGTGATCTGCGCGCTGGACCAGTGCTGCCTCGACCTGCGAAAGCAGGCGTCCTTCTCGCGCATGGAGCCACTTCTTCGGCTGGCTGGCATCCTTGGCATAAGCCTCGAACTTGGCGGAATCGACATCGACCAGATCGACCACCAGCCTGCGATTCCAGCTTGCAGGAACGAACTGTCCCATCTGCCCCGAAAAGACGTAGATCGCCCCGATCCGTCCGGAAGCGATCAGCCTGTTCACCCAGGAAGAAAGCTCGTTACTGGCAAAGGCGGTCAAGCTGACCGGCTGCGAATGGAGCAATGCCTCCACGCCGGCCAGCGCCAACGGCTTGCCGCGCTTGACCACGCAATAGCTTGCCGCGCGTTTGGACAGCTCGCCTACATGTACCCGGTCGGCATCACTATCGACGAAGCAGCCGACATGTACCGGCGCGATCTTTGTCAGCGATTCCAGCACGTGATGCGAGCGGATGCGGTCGCCGCGATCGGGAGGGAATGGCAGTCGATGCGCGAGGAAGAGGATCTCCCCGCTCATCCCAACCCCTTTGCGATCATCGGCCCAATCCGATTGGTCAGCCCAAGCGGAAGCTTCTGCCACAGCGCGATACGTGCGGCATGTTTCGCACTGGTCGGATCGGCATCGCGCGCCTCTGCGCCCGGCGCGGTCCAGCTGGCATAGGAAAGCGGTTCGGGATCGAACCCCCAATTCTTCTTGAAAAAGTAGGCGCCGCTTTCGGTCTTGCTGCGACCGAAGTCGAAATGCGTGCAGCCGCGCCCGCGCGCATGGAGCATGAGCTGGTAATACATGACGTCATTGGCGCGCAGGCGGCGAGCTGCCCATGTGCCGCCGCCCCAATAGGGCATGACCGAGCCGCCGTGATAAAGCGACAGCACGCTGGCGACCGGCACACCCTCATGACGCACGGTCAATATATCGGCGTCTAGGTGGTGAAGCACCGCATCGAACAGGCTTTTCGGGAAGACTGGCGTACCCAAATTGCGCACACTTTCGGCATAGACGGCATAATGCGCCGCCCGGTCCCCCTCGCCCGTGCCAACGCTCACTTCGAGCTCGTTCTTGAGGCCCTTGCGCACTTCTGCGCGCTGCTTACGCGGAATGGCAAGCAATTGCGCCTCGTCGTCCTCGGCAAGTTCGCGGATGAAGCCGCAATGGCTTTCCGTGCGGATCGCCCAGTCGGCAGGCGCCGAGCCGCCGCGCAATTCCACCGTGCTGCAGGACTGGCGCAAAGCCAGTTCTTCAGCCGCGCGGCACAGGCACTCTGTTGTATCAGGACTGTCGGCAAGCACGCCGCCCTCGACGGCAAAACCGCTCGAAGCGAGCACGCGTCCGAAGATCGGCGAATGGACGAGGCTCAGCGGTAGCCAGCCCGTAATCGCTCCGCCCTTCTCGGCGACAAGGCCCAGCGCCTTCTGCCCCGTGCCTTCTTCCACCGCCTGCAACCAGGCGGGGCGATGGAACACGCTACCGCCGCTATCGGCGACAAAGCCCTCCAGCCTGCGCAGCTCGTCGGGCTCATGCAGCTCGACTGCGCGAATTGCCTCGCGTCCAAGGGCGAAGGGGGCGTTCATGCGTATTCCACCTCGAGCCGTGCAGCCTCGGCTGCGGCGAGCCTGTCCATGCGTCCCCAAGAAAATTCATGCACCAACTGGCGCAGCTTGGGCGCCATCTTTTCCAGGTTCGTATAGTGGCGCAGCCGCGACTTAAGCGGCGCACCTGCCACGCGCGGCTGACCCGGATCGATTTCCCACGGATGGAAATAGAAGATCGCCGGGCGCTCTTCCTGCCGGTTGACCTGGCGGATCGCCCAACGGCTGAACCCATAGGGCAGCACGCGGAAGAAGCCCCCGCCACCCGCAGCCAGGCGCTTTCCGGCGAACATGGCGGTGGTGACCGGAATCTCGACCAGATCGGCCCAGGGCAGCGGCTTGAAGGCGAAACGCGGCGCGTCCGCCCATCCATAATGGTCATGCTGGATCGGCGCGACGCTGGAGGAATAGGCATAGCCTTGTTCGACCAGCTCGGCGAAGGCCCACGGCGTACGCTGGTCTATCGAGAAACTCGGCGCGCGATAACCTGTGACCTTCGCGCCCGATGCATCTTCGATCTCCTTGCGCGCGCGGAGAATGTCCTGCCCGAAGCTGGAGCGATCCATCGTGTGGACGCGCTGGTGGTCCCAGCCATGGCTGGCAATCTCGTGCCCGCGCGCGGCAATCTCCCGCAGCAAGGCGCTGTGACGCTGCGCGACCCAGCCCAGCGTGAAGAAAGTCGCCTTGGCATCCACCTCGTCGAAGAGGTCGAGGATCTCGTGGACATTGCGATCGACACGGTCGTCCAGCCCGGCCCAGTCATCGCGTTCGATTACGTCTTCGAACGCGCCGACCTGGAACCAGTCCTCGACATCAACTGACAGGCCGTTGACGATGCTTGCGGCCTGCAGTGGTTCGGTTTGCAGCGTGATCGCATTCACAGTGCATTCCCCGTCAGGCAGCCTTGGTCTTTTCGGTCTGGCTGTCATCCATTTCGCCTTCGATCCACTCGATCAGCATTGTCAGCGTGTGGCGGATCGTGCGTTCCTGTTCGAACACCTTGGCTTCGAGCTTGGCGATCTGCGCCTGCATGGCCTCGATCTGAGGATTGACCGCGGCGGCGACGACTTCGTCTTGCTGGTTGGCCATCTCGACCACCGCCTGCTGAAGTTCGGCGATCTTCTCGTCGCGTTCGGAAAGCAGCATGTCGAGCACTTCGGCATCGATCACGGGAACCTGCGGCTCCTCGGCCTCTTCCCTGGCGATTTCTGCCATCACCGGGGCAATTTCGGTTTCCACCTCGCCTTCAACTTCCATCTCAGGGTCAGGTTCAGCCTTTGCAGGGGCCGGCACGGCACTCTCGCTGGCCATTTCCGCCAGCACTGCGTGGAGCATGTCCATGTCGATTTCCGAACGCTCTTCCACCGCGCCTAGCAGTAGCAGGCGATTGGCGATCTGGTTGATCTTGCGCGGAATACCGCCGCTTGCCTCATGAATGCCAAAACAGACATCGGCGTGGAAATCCGGATTCCCTTCCCAACCTACCTTGTGCAGGCGATAGGCCATGTAGTCCGCAACTTCGGCTTCCTGCATCGGCTCGAGGTGATGCGCTGCGATTACGCGCTGGCGCAGCTGTTCGAGGTCCGGATGCTCCTGCAGCGTGGTGCGGAATTCCGGCTGGCCCAGGAGGAGAGTCTGGAGCAGCGGGTGATTGCCCAGCTGGAAGTTGGAAAGCATGCGCAGCTCTTCGAGCGCATGAACCGAGAGGTTCTGTGATTCATCAACCACGAGCAGGCAGCGACGACCCTCGCGTGCTTCCTGGTGCAGGAAAGCCTCGATGGCTGCCAATGCCGAAGCCTTGTCCTTGCCACCGATTTCGAGACCGAAAGCATGGGCGACGACATGCACCAGTTCGTCCTCGTCGAGCTTGCTCGTCACCACCTGGGCGACAGTAACCTGCGAAGGATCCACCTTGGCCATCATATGCGCGACCAGGGTGGACTTGCCCGAACCGACTTCGCCGGTGATGACAATGAAGCCTTCGCCCTGCGCCAGGCCATAACCGAGATAGGACAGCGCCTTGCGGTGCGTCACGCTGCGGAAGTAGAAATCCGGATCCGGCGTTAGCTGGAAGGGCTTTCCCGTGAGGCCGTAATATTCTGCAAACATGGGTCTGATCTCCTCTTTGACCCGTCAGAAGGAATAACGAAGGCCCAGCAGGGCCGATGCTGTCGTGTAATCGGGCAGGCTGTCGCGCGTGATTCCGTCGAGGCCGACGGCAGCGGTACCCGTCAGTCCGGCAATGATGTTGCGATAATAGGAAAGCGCTGCGCTATATCCCATGCCGGAACCATCGGTAACGTATCCGCTATCGAACCAATTGACGTAGGCGTTGGCTTTCAAACCGGAGCGACGATCGAGCTGCTGGCCGGCATAGGCGGCCAGCCAGACATTCTCGTCAACGACGCCGTCCAGCGCCGTGAGAACGGTTCCAGCGGCTGCAATGAATTTGCGCCGATCATAGCCTGCAGCCACACCATAGGAGGTGCGGCCGGTCTGGCGCGAAAGGCTGGCACTGATGCCGCGGCTACGGAAGACCGAACTGCGGATCGATCCGAGATTGCCGAGCGCGCAATTGCCGCCTTCGGTGGAATCCACGCAACCTGCAAGATCACCCGTGATCGGGTTACGGAAAGCATCGAAATCGGTGCCAAGCTGGTCAAGACCGCTCAGCAACAGGCCGCCGAAGCTGGTGACGTTGTCATAAACGCCGACATTGAAGCTCGTCCGAGCATTGGGAGCATAGGACAAGGAGCCGTAATAGGTGGTCGAACCATAGCGACGCCCAATCGAGGCGGAGAGCGAGGTGCGGTTGCTCGGCCGCCACATCACGCCGGCATCCCAGATCAGGCCGTCGGTCTCGTATGCGATGATGCGCGGTGAGGACTTGTCGGTGACATAGCGTCCGTCGGGACCGATCACCGGATCGCCATCGATATCGCGCACCGCGTCGCGATGCGAGACCTCTACGTCCTCGTAACCAATCCCGCCAACCAAGGCCATTGTCGGGCTAACGGGAATGGTAACGTCGGCGCGCACACTCCGGTCGTCGATACGTTGATCCAGATTGGATACGTCTTGCCTGTTCCAGTTTGCGCCAACGCCTACACCGATGGGCAGGATGGTACGCGGCGCAAAGCCGGCACGAACATTGGCGGACTGGGTCACACTGTCATCGAAGATATCAACCGGATCGCTGCCGGGCGTAAGCGCGATGGCATCAGGCGCTTCCACGCGCGTATAGCCGATACGGTATGCACCGGTGATCAGAAGCTGGTCGATATTGGTCTGCAGACTCGGCCCGGCATAGATCGAATAGAGCTGGCTGGTGGAGGTTATATCGCCGCCCGTTCCGCCAATCGAGGTAAAGCCGTCGCTCGTCACGCGCGTACGCGATGCCAGCGCGCCCGCCTCGAAAGTCAGGCGCCGCGGAACCAATGCCAGCGAACCACGCGCAATCCCGCTGACCGTATCGCTATCGGCGACATCGCCATAGCCAATCTGCCGCTCATAGCGCAGCGAGACCGAGGCGGCGCTATTGCGCCCTGAGATCCCGGCATCCACGCCTGCGGCAAGCCTCGTATAGGTGACAACGTCATTGCCGGGCGAAAGCTCGGCAGTCAGCACCTGCATCGCCTCGATATAGGGTGTGATCACCACGCCGGTATCGCGCACCGGCGGGCCGTTCTCGGCCTCCTGCAATTCGAGATCCTGCGCCTGCAGGCTTCCCGGCGCGGCCAAAGCGACAAGCGAGGCAGCCAGGGCGAGCGACTTGCGAGAGATGGTCAAGTGCACCGCCTCAGCTCCCATAACCGTAATAGGCCCCGAAGCGGCGACCGCTCGGGCTGAAGCTGGCATCGTTGAGCAGCAGCTTGATGTCGCGACAGTTGGAAAGCAGCGTCAATGCATCCTCGAGCGCGCTTTGTCCGGTCTTGTCTGCACGGGTGACGACCAGCGCCTGGCCGACATGGTTGGCCAAGTCTGCCGCAGGCGATGCAGCGAGGGCAGGAGGTGAATCGAAGATCAGGATACGCTCGGGCGCGCCGCGCGTCAGCCGGTCGAGCACCTGCTCGGTCCGCTTGCTGGCCAGGAATTCGCTGTCGGAATTGGTCTGGTGTCCGGCAGGCAGGACGAACAGGCCGTCAATATCGGTCGGGATAACGCAATCCTCGACCTCGATCGAAGAATTGGCCAGCGCGTCCATCAGGCCGGGGCCCTTGGGCAGACCAAGCAGCGAAAGCATGGATGGCTTGGCGAAATCGGCATCGACCAGCACGACCTGGCAATCTTTTTCCGCCGCCATCGCCAAAGCGAGATTGGCGGAACAGAAAGTCTTGCCCTCGCCCGGAAGCGGCGAGCAGACAAGGATGCGTCGCGATTTGTCGCTGTCGCCGCTGCGCACCGACTTGAGCAATTGCCGCTTCACGATGCGGAATTCCTCGAGCAGCGCGGTGACCGGGCCATCGGGATTGATCAGGCCATTGCTGACCAGCAATTCGCGATCGACATGGTGCTGCTCTTCGCCGAAATCGACACGCACCGACGCGGCGGGCGCGAGTTTCTCCACCTTTTCAGCAGGTGCAAACGTCTCTGACGACACCGTCGCATCGCGCTGCTGCAGGGACTTCCCGGGCTCGGGCCGGCGATTCACCGGCCTGGCCAGTGTCTTCGGCACGGGCGCAGCCTTGAAGGGATCGCCTTCGAACAGGTTCTCCGCCCGCTCGAACAGCGACTTTCCGGCTGGCTTTGCTCCGGCCACGGGAATCTTGCGGTGTTCGGTCATCGCCTGTTCCCTCACGCCACCATGCCGCGCTGGACGAATTCGACACCCAGCAAGACCACGAACAACACGCCAAGGCCTCCGGCCCCGGCAGCGAAATATTTGGTGTGGCGCGCGCGCAACTGGCGACCGGCTTCGGTCACCGTGTGCGAGATCGTGCCGATCACGGGCAGGTCGAAGGTCCGCTCAAGCTGGCTTGCCGTGGCGAAAGTCGAACCCAGCTTGCCCAGGGCAAAAGCAGTACCCGCACCGGCGCCAAGACCGACGAACAGTACGCCAAACAGCAGCAACGGCCGGTTGGGTGCAGCGGGCGAGCGCGGCGTGCTCGGCGGATCGACCACCTCGAACTGGATCGCGCTGCGCTCGTTCTCGACCTGTCCACGCAGGCGCAGTTCTTCGCGGTCCTGCAGCAGCTCGTCATATTGTTCGCGCAGCACGTCGTAATCGCGGCTGATGCGCTGCGCCTCGGCAGCAACGCCCGGCTCACGCGCCTGGCTGTCGACGATCGAACTGATCTCCGAGCGCAAGGCCGCAGCACGCGATTGTAGCGCCTGCAAGTTTGCGAGGCGCTCGGTACGGATCGAGGCGAGCGAGGTATAAGCCGGGTTCGGCGTTCCCGTTGCTCCGCCATCCGCCGCCGCGCGTTCACGCAGGGTTGCAATCTGGCGGTTGAGCGCGACCACATCGGGATGCTGGTCGGTCAGGCCCTGCGAGTAATAGCTTGAGAGCGTGGCTTCGGCCTGTGCCAATTGCGCCTGCGGACCACCCGAACCGGGCGTCAGCAAGGTGCGCGGCGTGCTGGCAAGCTGGCCGTCGATGGCGGCAAGCGCGCTCTGCGCAGCGGCAATATCGGCCTCGATGCCGCGCAGTTCGGAGCGGCTGGAATTGAGTTCCTGCAGCAGTGCTGAGGCACCGCCGATCAGTTCGGGATGCTGGGCCTCGAATTCCAGGCGGCGTTGTTCGGCTTCCTCAAGGTCGCGCTGGCGCGCTTCAAGTTGGGCATCGAGGAAATCGAGCGTTTCGCGCATTTCGCCCCGGGAGCCGCCGAGGTTTTCTTCACGGAAGATGTCGATCATGCGCTGCACGATCACTTGCGCCAATTGTGCGTTCTCGGAGTCGCTGTAGTCGCCGCGACCGCTGGTGGCGGTGATTTCGAACAGGCTCTCGCCCTCGCTGACGACGGTAATCTCATCCACCAGCTTGCCGATCGCAGTTTCCATCTGCGCGGCATTGGTCACCTCGTCGCCGATCCGCGTCGAGCGCACGACCTTCTCGAGATTTACTGCACTCACCAGCGTCTGGCGAACCCGATCGATATCGCGCTCGCGACTGGCAGCGCCAATGCCGATCTGTTCGGCCAGCACATCGTCGAGCTGGACGAAGATACGCGCATGCGATTCATAGGAATTGGGGATCAGCGCCACGGCCAGCCAGCCAAGCAGGCACACGCCCCAGGCAATGCCCAGAGCGAGCCAGCGCCGGTTCCAGACCGACCAGAGTGCTGCGCGCACTTCTTCGAGGAGAAGGTTCAAGCCACGCTCTCCCTTAGAACATGCTTTCGGGGATGATGATGACATCACCCGGCATCAGCATCACATTGGCCTCGCTCTCGCCGCGGCGAAGCAAATCGTTGAGGCGCAGGGCGTATTCGCGCTGGTGGCCGGTCGTGCGATCGAAACGGATCAGCTTGGCACGATTGCCGGCGGCATATTCGCCAAGCCCGCCAACCGCGATCATCGCGTCGAGCAGCGTCATGTTGGCACGGTAAGGCAAGGAAGCAGGCTGCTGTGTCGCTCCAACGATACGCACCTGCTGGCTGAACGTGCCGGCAAACTTGTTGACGATCACCGTGACCAGCGGATCGGAGATGTACTGTGAAAGCTGCAGCCGAATATCCTCGGCCAGCATGGTCGGCGTCTTGCCCACGGCGGGCATGTCGGCAACCAGCGGCGTGGTTATGCGGCCGTCCGGGCGGACCTGCACCTGCGCGCCAAGCTCGTCATTGCGCCAGACGTGGATCGTCAGCTCGTCGAGCGGGCCGATGACATATTCCTCGCCCGGCCCTTCCTGCATGGCAACGAAGGTCGCCGGCTCCAGTTGGGGATCGTTACTCGTCGCACAGCCGGCCAGCGCGAGGGTGGTCATCACCATGGCGACTAGCGTCCGGACAAAGCTCTTCATTCGCATCACAAGCGTCCTTGCGGTTTGTGGGCCGCGGCTTCGGGCGCCCGTCTGGCACCACGAACCCACTGCATTCGGATCCGGCGTGCCTTGTCGCGAAAAAGGGTAAATAATGCGTTAGGATTTCCCGCAAATCCGCAGCAGAACGGGGTTTTTGGGACCACTGTCCCGGAAAGGGACGGGTATGTTTCGAAGTCCTAAACGAGGATTTCGAGCGCCGGTCCCTGCCCCAGGAAACTGGCCGGACTGGCGCTTGCGCCATAGGCTCCGGCGCAGAAAACGGCGACAAGGTCGCCCACCTCGGCATGAGGAAGCAAGGCCTGGTCTGCCAAGCGGTCGAGCGGCGTACACAGGCAACCCACGACGTTCACTTCTTCCGCCGGTTCCTCGGTAAGGCGATTGGCGATGGCGACGGGGTAGTTACGGCGAACCACGGTGCCGAAATTACCCGAAGCGGCCAGCTGGTGATGCAACCCGCCATCGGTAACGAGATAGGTCACACCGTGACTGACTTTGCGATCGACAATGCGGCAGAGATACACACCCGCCTCACCCACCAGGTAACGCCCCAGTTCGATCGCAAACTGCGTCTCCTGCAAGGTTTCGGGGAGATTCTCGAAGCGTTTGGAAAGGGCGGCGCCCACCGCTGCAATATCAAGCGGCTGGTCCTTGTCGAAATAGGGAATGCCAAAACCGCCGCCCATGTTGAGCTTGGGCAGTTTCTCGCCCACTTCGACCGAGATGGCTGCCGCGGCATCGAGCACATTGCCCTGCGTCTCGATAATGGCATCGGCATCCAATGCCTGGCTGCCGGTATAGATGTGCAGGCCGCGCCATTCGGCGCCCGCATCGATCAATTCCCTCGCAAGGTCAGCGACTTGCGACTGGTCGACACCGAAAGGCTTGGCGCCCCCGCCCATCTTCATGCCGGAGCCGCGCAGCTCGAATTCGGGGTTCACGCGGATAGCCATGCGCGGCGCCAGGCCCAGTGTCTTGCCGATATCGAGCGCGCGGCGGACCTCGCCGGCGGATTCGCAATTGAGCGTCACCCCGGCGCGGATGGCGGCGAGCAGTTCCTCGTCCCGCTTGCCGGGCCCGGCAAAGCTGATCTCGCGCGGCAGGAAGCCTGCTTCACGCGCCATGACCAGTTCACCGCCTGAGGCGATGTCGAGCCCATCGACCAGGTCGGCCATGTATTCGAGCAGCGGCCCGAAGGGATTGGCCTTCATCGCGTAATGGATATCGAGCCGTTCGGGCATGACCGCGCGCAGTTCCGCCAAGCGTTGGGCAATCCGGTCGCGCGAATAGACGAAAAGCGGCGTATCGCCCGCTTCCTTGACGAGGGCGCTTACCGTGCGCCCGCCAATGGCGAGTTGGCCGTCAATCGTCTCGAAACCGGCCGGAATTGGTCCAAGCGGCTTCATGCGGCGTGCTCCGCCATGGCTTGCTGTGCTAGGCTGGTGCGATCGATCTTGCCATTGGGATTGAGCGGCATAACATCGACCCAACGGATCACGCCAGGCTGCATGAAATTGGGCAGGTCGCGGCGCAGGGCCTTGCGCAGGCCCTCCTCGTCACCGCTTCCACGCACCACCAGATGGATCGCCTGACCAAGCCGGGGATCGGGAACGCCCAGCGCCACGGCTTCATCGACCAGTCCCGTCGCCACGGCAGCGTCCTCCACTTCCTGCGGGCTAATCCTGTTGCCCGCGCTCTTGATCATCGCATCGCGCCTGCCGACGAAATAGAGCAAGCCGTTCGCGTCGCGCTTCACGCGGTCGCCAGACCATACCGCCATGCCACCATATTGCGAGGCTGCAGGTGCGGGTTTGAACCGTTCCGCCGTCCGTTCGGCATCCTGCCAGTAGCCCTGCGCCACCAGCGGCCCGCAATGGACCAGCTCGCCTTCCTCGTCCGGATCGGCAATGTCGCCACCATCGTCGATAACGAGGATTTCGGCGAAGGGAATGGCCATTCCCATCGAAGTCGGATGTGCGTCCACCAGCTCGGGATCGAGATAGGTCGAGCGGAAGGCTTCGGTCAGGCCGTACATCGGAAAAAGACGTGATTGCTGGAAGATAGAACGCAGAGCTTTCACCAAATCTATAGTTAGTGCACCCCCGCTATTGGTCAGGCGGCGCATGCTCGCCACCGCCTCTTCGGGCCACTCCTGCTCGACCAGCTGAACCCAGAGCGGCGGCACGGCAGCAAGCGTGGTCACACCATGCTTGGCACAGGCCTTGGTCACATCGCGCGGTGTCAGATAGTCGAGCGGCACCACAGTCCCGCCTGCATACCAGGTCGAAAGCAGCTGGTTCTGGCCGTAGTCGAAACTGAGCGGCAAAACCGCCAGCGTCACATCGTCGTCAGCCATACCCAGATAGGTCGCAACACTTGCGGCACCGAGCCACATATTCGCATGACTCAGCATCACACCCTTGGGCTTGCCCGTCGAACCGCTGGTATAGAGGATCGCCGCAAGGTCTTCGGGATCGGCAACGGACGGTCCGAGCGAACCCGAAAAGGCCTTCGCCGCTTCCATGGCCTCGATCTCGTCCATCACAACGCAATGTGCAGGCGTATCGCCCTCCTCCAGGCTGCTGAGGCGCGCCTTGGTCCCGATCAGCGCGCTGGCCGAACAGTCTTGCACGATATGCTTAACCTGCGCGTGTTTGAGCAGCGGGTTTACCGGCACATGCACCAGCCCTGCCCGCGCTGCCGCCAGCGGCATGAGGCAGGTCAATTCGCCCTTGGCCGCCCATGTAGCGACGCGCGCGCCCTTCTCCGGCACCAGATCCTGCAACCAGGCCGCAAGCTGGGCGACACGGCTTCTTAAGGCCTTCCAGCTAAGGGTTTCGGCGCGCAGGACCAGTGCCACGGCCTCGTCCCGCCCATTGAGGGCGAGATGGTCGAGCGGCTTGGCCAGGGGATCGGGCGCGAGGGACATGTAGCTCCAGACGAGGCGAGTATTCGGTGTCGGCAATCAGCTATCACGACACGGTTAACGATCTGCAAGGGCTTGGCCTATCGGGCAAGGGCCCGTTTGCACGCCCCGAATGGTTTGCCCTACTCGAGGAAAGCGGCAAGCGTCCGCTGCTCGCGACCATCCAGGCGGGCAATGCGGTGCTGACCATGCCGCTGGTCGAGACGCCCGAACGCCTCGAAGTGCTGACCAATTGGTATGCCTTCACCTGGGCCGATCTTACCAAGGGCAATGTCGATGCCGCTCTCTATGGCGAGCTGGCGCGCGACCTTGCCGCGCGGACCCATCGCGTCGAACTGACCAAGCTTCCCGACGAAGATGGAACTGCGACAAGGCTCGAAAGCGCCTTTCGCCGTGCAGGCTGGATAGTCTTTCGCGAAGCCTGCGACACCAATCACGTGCTCAAGGTGAATGGTCGGAGCTATGCGGAGTACCTTGCCGGGCGCCCAGGCAGGCTGCGCACCACGCTCAAGCGCAAGGCCAAGAAGGTCGAAGTGGTGCTCAAGCGTACATTCGACGAGGCCGACTGGGCCGCCTATGAGGATATCTATGCGCAAAGCTGGAAGCCCGAAGAAGGCGATCCGGCACTGCTGAGGAAGTTCGCGCAGGGCGAAAGCGAGGCCGGGCGCTACCTGTTCGGCATGGCGCTGGCAGAGGGCACTCCCGTCGCCGCGCAGTTCTGGACCGTCGACAACGGCACGGCCTATATCCACAAGCTCGCCCATCTCGAAAGCGCCAAGCCGATCTCGCCCGGAACCACGCTGACCGCCGCCCTGTTCGAAGAAGTGATCGATCGGGATCATGTCGAATGGGTGGACTTTGGGACGGGCAACGACCCCTACAAAGCGGACTGGATGGAACTGGTCCGCCCGCGCTTCCGCCTCACCTGCCTGCGCCCCACAGATCCGCGCAATTGGGCATTGCTGGGCAAGATGGTGCTGCGCAATCTTGTTTCGCGCCCTTCTGCTGGCTAGGGGAGCGGCAGAACTACGGGGAATTCATGGCCGATCACCTGCCAGCCTTGCGTGACGACGACACCGAAACCGATTTGATCCTGCGCGAAGTCCTGAAGGACGTGCTCGGGCTCGATGCCGAGCGCGTTGCCGCTTTCGATGCCGAAACCGGCCTGTTCGGTCACCTGCCCGAGCTTGATTCCATGGCCGTGGCCGGCCTGCTGACCGAGGTGGAGGATCGTCTCGACATATTGATCGAGGATGACGAGGTCGATGGCGAAATGCTCGAGACCTATGGCGGCCTTCTTGCATTCGTGATTGCCAAGAAAAGCGAGGCCTGATCCTCGATGCTGCTGACCTGGCAAGAGCCCGGTGGCAGCGAGGAATATGCGCTTGGCTTCGGTCCGAATGACGGACCGAAGATCCTCATGCTTCCCGCCTGGTTCGACGAAAGCAACAAGCTGCGTCACTTCACGATCGAGGTAATGCGGGCGCTAGCCGATCACGGCCTTGCCAGCGTGCTGCCCGACCTTCCCGGATGCAATGAGAGCCGCGAACCGCTCGAGGCGCAAAGCATGGCCAGCTGGACCGTAGCAGCGCGCGAGGCCGCAGAAACGCTAGATTGCAGCCATGTCCTCGCCATACGCGCCGGTGCCAATATCGCGCCTGACCTGCCGGGCTGGGCCTATGCCCCTTTGGCCGGCAAGACTGCCCTGCGTGGCTTGCTGCGAGCGCGTGTAATCTCCTCGAAGGAGGCAGGCCGCGAAGAGAAGCGCGAGGATCTGATCGAACTCGGCATGGCCGAGGGCCTCGAACTGGCAGGACATCGCCTCGGTTCGAAGATGATCTCGCAACTGGTCTATGCCGAATTGCCCGTGGAAACGCAGCTTGCCGAGATCAAGCAGACGGAACTGGGCGGCGCTGGCCTGTGGCTGCGCATGGAACCCGATCATGATGAGGCACAATCTGCTGCCTTGGCAGCACGCATTGCGCGGGACCTGCGCCAATGAGCCGCCGCCACCTCACTTTCGCCTGCGAGAGCGAAACCTTGGTCGGCACGCTCGACGATGCCCACGGTAAATCCGCGCTTCTGCTCATCTCGGGCGGGAACGAGACCCGTGCTGGCGCCTTTTCCGGGCAGGCCCAGCTTGCCGCCCGCCTTGCAGCCAGGGGGCACCCTGTCTTGCGTTACGATCGCCGGGGCGTGGGAGATTCTTCAGGCGAGAATTCCGGTTTCCGCGGGAGCGGACGCGATATCCAGGCGGCAATCGCCACCCTGCTTGTCGAAAAGCCAGACCTCACACGCGTGGTCGGCTTTGGCAATTGCGACGCGGCTTCGGCGCTGATGTTGTTTGCTGGTGCCGGATGCCAATCGCTGGTGCTCGCCAACCCATGGACCTTCGAGGACGAGGATGCGAATACGGGTCCGCCTCCCGATGCGATCCGCGCGCGCTATGCCGAGAAGCTCAAAAACCCGCGCGAAATACTGCGCCTGCTGACCGGAGGCGTATCTCTGAAGAAGCTCGGCAAGGGCATTGTGGGAGCCATGCGCCCTGCCCCGGCCCCGACATCACTGTTGCAAGACATGCAGAAGGGGCTTGGTGCGTTTGAGGGGCCGGTCCGTGTGCTTATTTCGGCCAATGACCGTACCGGGCAGGCCTTCATATCCTCATGGCCCGACTGCCAGGTGCAGACATGCGAAAAGGCCGGCCATTCCTTTGCCGAGCCGCATGCGCGCGAATGGCTGTTCGGGCAGCTACTCGCCGCGCTTGAGGAATAGGCCTATTTAACGAACAGGCTGGCCAATTCGACATGGGTCGACCAGCGAAACTGGCCGACAGGCCGCAATTCCGCCAATTCGTAGCCTGCTTCGGCAAGCAGCTTGCCGTCCCGTGCCCAGCTTGAGGGATTGCAGCTGATATAGACGACGCGCGCCACACCGCTCGCGGCAATCTGTTCGATCTGCGACCGTGCCCCGGCGCGCGGAGGATCGAGCAGAACGCCGTCGAATGCCTTCAGTTCTTCTGCCCGCAAGGGATTGCGGAACAGGTCGCGATGCACGGCTTCGACGGATTTGCGCAAACGCCCCGCAGCCATGCGGCAGGCAAGGAAAGCATCCTGCGCCGCTTCGGCAGCCAGCACCCGCTCCGGACCTTGGAGGGCAAAGGCGAAGGTTCCCAGACCCGCAAAGAGGTCCGCCACACTATCGCATTCGGCCAACCATTCGCGCGCGGCAGAGACCAATGCAGCCTCGCCATCGCGCGTCGCCTGCAGGAATGCGCCGCTGGGATAGGCAACCGGAATCCCGCCCAGTGTCACCGTGACCGGTTCGGGCTCCCAAAAGCTCTCCATGCCATAGCCCTGGTCGAGGCTCAGGCGCGCCAGCCCATGGTCGCGGCAAAAGTCGAGCAGGTCCTCGGTCTGGTCGAGTCCTTCAATGGCGATGCCGCGAATGGCGCAATCGACGCCCTGGTCGATCAGGGAAAGGTCGATATCGGCAGCGTATTTGCCCTTCCGCTTCGACAGGTAGGCCCGCAGCGGCTCGACCAGCGCGAAAAGCTCTGGCGCAAGGACATGGCATTCCCTGATGTCGACAAGGCGATGCGAGCCGCTTTCGCGAAAGCCCAGCAGCGCCCTCCCGCCGCCATTCACCGCATGCAGGCTGGCCCTTCTGCGCGAGCGCGGCGGCGAAAGATGGGGCGGCGCGACGGATTTGGGCTCCAGCCCCTGCCCCTGTGCGGCGAAGACCACGCGTTCCTGCACGAATCGTGCGAGAACTTCCTCGTCGCAATGCTGCAATTCGCAGCCCCCGCATTTGCCGAAATGACGGCAGGGCGGATCGACATGGTGTGGTCCCGCAGTGAGCGAACCATCCTCGGCTACCGTGTCGCCGGGTGCCGCCAATGGCACATGCCGGCCTGCGGCGGTGACGCCATCGCCCTTGGCAGCAATGCGAAGGATGATTTCGGGATTACTCACAAGAAATTTGCGTAGGCATCTGGAATAGCGGCAATCAGGTCGCCGACACTGAAGGCAGGTCCGGCCAGCCGCGCGGCTTCGCCATGCAGCCAGCACGCCTCCACTGCGGCCCTCGTGGGATGGACGCCCATGGCAAGCCTGCTGGCCAAGAGGCCGGCCAGAACGTCACCGGTGCCTGCCGTGCTGAGCCAGCTGGTCGCGGGCGGCATGATGGTGAGCGCAGATCCGGCCGAAGCGATCATCGTATCGGGCCCCTTCGCCACGACCACACCTTCGATATCCTCTGCCAGTTCGCAGACCTGCTCCACGCGGTCGAGGCCGACCGTGCCGAAGCGATTGGCCATGTGATCGAGCTCGCCCGCATGCGGGGTCGCCACCAAGGGTGCGGAACGCGCTTCGAGCATGTCCGGCTCAAGCAGGACCAGGGCATCCGCATCGATCACCGTCGGCAAATCGCAAGCAAGCGCCCAGTCGAGCCGCGCCCTTGCCTCATCGCTCCGACCCAGTCCCGGCCCGACAAGCAGGGCCGAGATGCGTGTATCGCGCACAAGGTCGAACAAGGTTCCGAATTCGATCACCAGGTCGGCAGGCCCGGCAATGTTCTCATCCTGCGCGAAGAGCTTCACATAGCCCGCTCCGCCATGCATCGCGGCTTCTGCCGCCATCACGCCTGCGCCCGGCATGGCGCCGCCCACCACGCCCAGCAGGCCGCGCGAATATTTGTGCGCGTCGCGGCGCGGTGCGCCCAGCTTCGGACGGCGCGCGAGATTGGCAGCACCGTGCATGCGGTCCACGCCGATATCGACCAACCGCTTCTCGCCCATCATATCCATGGCAGGCATCATCCAATGAGCGTACTTCCATGCGCCCAGCGAAACGGTCAGGTCATAGCGCGGGAGCCCTCCATTGAGCAGTTCGCCGCTATCGCTGTCGACACCGCTCGGCAGGTCCACCGCGATGCGCTTTTCATGCTGGGAGGCGATCTTCGCCAGCAAGGCTTCCAGATCGCTATCGAGCGAGCGGGTCAGACCGCTGCCAAACAGGCAATCGACGAATACGCCGCCATGCGCATCAGTTGCAGGCCTTCCAGCCCAGGCCTTGCGCGCCAACTTGGCGGCTTCGGTCTTCGGTTCGAACGGCGCTACCACCTGGACCTCAAGGCCCCGCTCCTGCAGGACGCGGGCGATCACATAGCCATCGCCGCCATTATTACCCGGCCCGCACAAGACCGTGACAGGGCGCCCGGCGGCAATGCGCCAGACATAATTGGCGGCACCATGGCCTGCCCTCTCCATCAAGTTGGAGACAGTCTCGCCGCCGTCGATCAACTCCTGTTCGGCAGCCTGCATCTGGGCGACGGTGAGGATCTGGTTATGGGCTGTCACGATCCATCACCGTTGCTGGTAGGAGATAGCGGTCCGCGCCGACTTCGACCTCGATTTCATTGTCGAACAGGGTGATCCGGGCCAAATCGGCCCCGTCGGCGGCACTCACACCGCTTCCGTCGATCTCGATCCGAAGGCGACGGAATCCGCCGTCCTCGTGCCTGATTACGAGGAACTTGCCTGCACCGTCTTCCTCCAGCGCGTAGGAACATCTGCGCGCAAAGCTCGAAGCGCCATCCACCGCGCAGGAGAGCATGCGGTCCGGATCAACCGGCGCTTCGCCCTCCTCGCGCAAAGTGCAGGCGGCGAGGATAAGCGCAGCGCCGGTCGCAACCTGACGAAGGTCAGCCATTCCTGCCCGGCTTGAGCTGCGAGACATCGCGCACCGCGCCCCTGGCCGCGCTGGTGGTCATGGCGGCATAGGCCTGAAGCGCCGGTGAGACCTTGCGCGGACGCTCGGCAACAGGCTGCCACGCGGCGTCACCCTTGGCCTCCATCGCCTCACGCCGGGCGGCAAGCTCGGCATCGGGCACGGCAAGGTTGATCGTGCGGCCCGGAATGTCGATCTCGACCAGGTCCCCTTCCTGCACCAGCCCGATTGCCCCGCCTTCCGCCGCTTCGGGCGAGGCATGGCCGATCGACAGGCCCGACGTACCGCCCGAGAAGCGACCATCGGTGAGCAGCGCGCAGGCCTTGCCGAGGCCCTTCGACTTCAAATAGCTGGTCGGATAGAGCATTTCCTGCATGCCCGGCCCGCCCTTGGGGCCTTCATAGCGGATTACCACCACATCGCCCGCCTTGACCTGATCGGTCAGGATCGCGGTCACGGCCGCATCCTGGCTTTCATAGACCTTGGCCGGACCGGAGAATTTGAGGATGGAATCGTCCACGCCCGCGGTCTTCACGATGCAGCCATCGCGCGCGATATTGCCGTACAATACGGCAAGCCCGCCATCCTGGCTAAAGGCATGCTCCTTGGAGCGGATCACGCCATTCTCGCGGTCGGTATCGAGCTCGTCCCATCGACGCGACTGGCTGAAGGCGGTCTGCGTAGGCACGCCGCCCGGTGCCGCCTTGTAGAATTCCTGCACCATGGGATTGTTGGTCAGGCGAATATCCCAGTCTGCCAGCGCATCGCCCATGGTGGGCGAGTGCACGGTCGGCAGCGCGGTGTGAAGCAGGCCGGCACGGTCGAGTTCGCCGAGGATCGCCATAATACCGCCCGCACGGTGGACATCCTCCATGTGGACGTCGCTCTTGGCCGGGGCGACCTTGGACAGGCACGGCACCTTGCGGCTGAGGCGGTCGATATCCTCCATGGTGAAATCCACGCCCGCCTCATGCGCGGCGGCCAAAAGGTGAAGCACGGTATTGGTCGAACCGCCCATGGCGATATCGAGGCTCATGGCATTTTCGAACGCCTCGAAACTGGCGATCTTGCGGGGCAAGACGCTTTCATCGTCTTCCTCGTAATACCGCTTGGCCAGCGCCACCACCAGCCGCCCGGCCCGCTCGAACAGGGACTGACGGTCGGAATGGGTGGCGAGCTGCGATCCATTGCCGGGCAGCGAGAGCCCCAGCGCCTCGGTCAGGCAGTTCATCGAATTGGCGGTGAACATGCCCGAGCAGGACCCGCAAGTCGGGCAGGCGCTGCGCTCGATATCGGCGACTTCCTCGTCGGAATAGCTTTCATCGGCAGCGGCAACCATGGCATCGACCAGGTCCAGCGCTACTTCCTTGCCCTTGAGTACGACCTTGCCGGCTTCCATCGGTCCACCCGAAACAAAGACGACAGGAATATTGATTCGCATCGCGGCAATCAGCATGCCCGGCGTGATCTTGTCGCAGTTTGAGATGCACACCATCGCATCGGCGCAATGTGCATTGACCATGTACTCGACGCTGTCGGCGATCAGGTCGCGGCTCGGCAACGAATAGAGCATGCCGTCATGGCCCATGGCGATGCCGTCATCGACCGCAATTGTGTTGAATTCCTTGGCGACGCCGCCTGCCTTTTCGACCTCGCGCGCGACCAGCTGGCCAAGATCCTTGAGGTGGACATGGCCCGGCACGAACTGGGTAAAGCTGTTGACCACGGCAATGATCGGCTTGCCGAAATCGTCATCCTTCATGCCCGTCGCACGCCACAATCCGCGCGCGCCGGCCATGTTGCGGCCGTGGGTCGATGTTCTGGAACGATAGGCAGGCATGATAACTCCGTGCGGGCAGTATAACGTGAATTGTCCTGCGCCCCTAACCCAAGGAGAGCGCCAAGCTAAGCGGAAATGCGGTTGCAACGGCAACCGAGAGTTCAGGCACCATCCATCGCAAGGGCAACGCGTCCCGCGACGTCGGCGATCATTGCAGCATAACGTGCCTGACCGGACTCGTTGGAAATGAGGTCGTTGCGGATCTCGATCGCGCAATAGGGACGGCCGAATGCTTCGGCATGGCGGTTCATCGTCGCATTGAGCTGCTTGCCCGAATAGGGCTCGTTCTCGCCCACGGTGACGCCCAGTTCGCCGAATAGGCGAATGGCATGCTGGGCAGCACGATCATCCTCGTTGTAGAGCAGCGATATTTCCCATGGTCGCTCGCAGGGATCGCTTTCGAGGCATGGGGTGAAGCTGTGGATCGACAGGATCAGCCTTGGATCCACCGCATCGAGCCATTTCTCCAGCGCATTGTGATAGGGACGGTAGTAGGTATCGAGCCGCCCTTCCCTGTCGGCCCCGATATTGCCGGGGATGAGGATGCCGTCGCTGCTCTGCGGGATCAGGCCGGGCGATTCTTCCTCGCGGTGGAGGTCGATCACCAGCCGGCTCACCTCGGCCATATGCGTGGCGATACCGTGGCGGCGCGCCATGCGCTCGACCACGCCGGAGGTCCCGATATCCCAGGCGACATGCTTCTGCATGACTGCTGCCGAGACTCCCAGCTCGATGCCCTCGGGCACAAAGTTGGAAGCATGGTCACAAACCGAGACGATACTATGCAGTTTTGGCGTACCGATCTGACGGTAGGGAAGTTCGCTCATCTCAATGCTCCTACCATCTGCCACCAGTCGGGTTCCAGTTCCGCAATCCTGGCTGCGGCATGATCACGCTCAGCTGTACTTTCGTAGAGGGCAAAACAGGTCGCGCCCGAGCCGGACATCTCCACCATCCAAGGATCGGTTGCATCCAGCCTTGCCAGTACATCCGCAATGGCAGGGCATTGCGAAATGGCGGGCGCGCGCAGATCGTTCCGGCCTGCAAGGGCGATGTCCCGGGCAGAACCTTCGGGCAAGGCACCCCGATCCTTTCCGTCCCAGGCCTTGAACACCGGGCCGGTGGAAAGCGGAATACGCGGATTGACCAGCAGCACGGCCATGCCGGCCATATCGTTGACGACGTGCTCGGCCTCGGTCCCCGTGCCGCGCCCGACATGCATAGTCGAGCGTACGCAGGCGGGGACATCTGCGCCCAGCCTTGCCGCCCTCTCCTGCCAGTCCTCGGGCAGTCCATAAGCTTGTTCGATGATGCGGAAAATCGCCCCCGCGTCGGCCGAGCCCCCGCCCAGGCCGGCGGCCACCGGCAGGTTCTTCTCAAGCGTGATGTCGAGCCCGTCAGGACGGGGCAGCGCGCCAAGCGCCTTCATCACGATATTGTCGAAGGGATTGTCGAGCGCGGTGGCGAATTCCCCGATCGTGGTCAGACTGTCCTGCGCCGCACTCCGTGCCGTCAACACGTCCCCGCAATCGACGAAGGCGAACAGGGTCTCGAGTTCGTGATAGCCGTCAGCGCGCCGGCTGCGCACATGCAGGGCGAGGTTGATCTTGGCGAATGCTGTTTCGGTCAGGACCAAAATCTGTCTCTCAGCCCTGCAAACATGGCGTCAATTCGGGGCATTTCATGGGTAAGGCACTTGCGGCCTGCCCCTTGCGAGGTCAAGACCGGCGCAAAGGTGCCCATGGAAAGTCGCCCCGACCTGACCCTCGAAGAACAGATCACCGCCGCCCTCGACTGGTGGCGAGATGCAGGCGTCGACCACGACTATGCGGAGGAGCCACAGAGGCAGCTCTCCGATCCGGCAGAGGAAGAGGCTGCTCGGAGCCAACCTGCTCCCCTGGCCAGACCCGTAGAGGAAGTGCCCAAGGTCAAACTGGGCGGCGAAGAAACCAGCTGGCCAACCTCGCTCGAAGCCTTCCAGCAATGGTGGACCAGCGAAACGAGCCTGGACGATGCGCCGGTCGGGTCGCGCGTTGCCCCGCGCGGCAACAAGCACGCCGACCTGATGGTGATCGTTCCCATGCCCGAACTCGACGATCGCGATACTCTGCTTTCGGGAAATCAGGGAGTAATGGTCGGGAACATGCTGCGCGCCATGGGGATCGCGCCTGAAAAGTCTTACCTCGCCAGTGCCCTGCCCCGCCACATGCCTGCCGCCGATTGGAAGGGACTGGCCGAAAGCGGCCTTGGCGCGGTGCTTCTCCACCATCTGGAATTGGCCGCGCCGAAACGCCTGCTGGTGCTCGGCCGCGACATCCTGCCGCTCATAGGACTCGTCCGGTCGCAAACTCCGCAGCAATTGCAGGCTGGAGGCGCCTCGATTCAGGCTCTGGCAAGTTTCGCACCCGAAGGTCTGCTCCAGAACGCACGCCTGCGCGCCGATCTGTGGCGCCGCTGGCTCGACTGGACGGGGTAAGCAGTGATGAAATTGGCTGTTGCAGCGATGACAGCATGCCTGGCGAGCACACTCGCCATGCCCGCCGCGGCGCAGTCATCACGCGAATATTTCGTCGGCCAGATAGAGCGAGACGTAGCACCTCCGCAGCTATCGACCGAGGACGCGACCTATTACCGCGCCATCTTCAACGCCATCGATCGCGAAGACTGGGAGGAGGTCGAAGCGTTGCTAGGCGAGCGCAATGACGGCCTGCTGCACGATGTCGCGAGAGCCGAATATTACCTGCACGCCAATTCACCTCGAGTCGAACTGCCGCAGATCGAGGAATGGCTGCAGACCGGCACACGCCTGCCAATGGCCGCGCAGATGGGGCGGCTGGGACTGCGCCGCGGCTTGCAACGCGAACCCGACCTGCCAGCGGAGAACAGCTTCCGCTCGGTCGGCGATTTTCCGCGGCGGACACGCCCGGCCACAATCGATGACGGCACCATGCCCGAGGATGTGCGCGCGGCAATCCTTACCGCGATCAGCAATGACGATCCGGACGGCGCGCGCCTGTTGCTTGATGGCGTCGATGCCACGCTGAGTCCCGAAGCCCGGGCGGAATGGCGTCAGCGCGTCGCGTGGTCCTATTTTATCGAGAACCAGGATGCTGCCTCGCTGGCCATGGCGCAAACCGTTAGCGCAGGCAGCGGTCCTTGGGTGGCTGAGGGCGAATGGGTAGCGGGTCTTGCCGCGTGGCGCCTCAATGATTGCGCCGAAGCGGGTGAGGCCTTCCGCCGTTCCGCCTTCCAGGCAGCCAATCCCGAATTGCGCACCGCCGCGCTCTATTGGGCGAGCCGTGCAGCCTTGCGTTGCCGCCAGCCGCAGCTGTCCTCACAACTGCTGAATGAGGCTGCGTCCAACGACCAGACGCTTTATGGGATGCTCGCCGCCGAACAGCTTGGCCGCCGCCTGCCTTCGGGCACGGGCGATTCGGACCTCTCCACCGAGGATTGGAACCGTATCGGCGACCATGAGAATGTGCGCATTGCCGTCGCCTTGGCCCAAATCGACCGCGACGACCTTTCTAGCCAAATCCTGCTCCACCAGGCCCGGATCGGCGATCCGGCCGATTATGCTGCATTGTCGCGTCTCGCCCGCGATCTCGGCTTCCCGCAGACCCAGCTCTACATGGCCTACAATGCGCCTTCGGGTGGGCGGGCCGACCCGTCGAGCTACTACCCCACCCCAGAATGGACCCCGGCAACCGGCTGGCGGGTCGATCCGGCACTCGCCTATGCCCATATCCTGCAGGAATCTAATTTCCGCGACGATGCGCGCAGCCCGGCCAATGCGCAGGGACTGATGCAGATCACGCCGATTACCGTCCGTGAACATGCAGGGCGGCTCAACATGAATGCAAGTCAGGTCGACATCTACGATCCTGCGACCAACCTTGCATTCGGCCAGCGCAATCTCGAAATGCTGCAGGACAATCCGGCAACGCATGACCAGCTGCCCAAGATCATGGCTGCCTATAATGCCGGGCTCACCCCGGTGACTCGCTGGAACAGCGAGATCCGCGATTTCGGTGACCCACTGCTCTACATGGAGGCGATCCCCTATTGGGAGACGCGCGGCTACGTCGCGATCGTCATGCGCAATTACTGGATGTATGAGCGGCAGGCCGATGCGCCCTCGCCCAGCAGGCTCTCTCTCGCGCAGAATGAATGGCCGCGCTTCCCTTCGGTCTCCGACGGGGATAGTGGGCGCGTCTACCTTTCTGCGGAACGAGACTGATGGCCATAGACGAATCCCGGACCTTCAAGCCGATCAACATTGCCCTGCTGACCGTTTCCGACACGCGCGGGCCGGATGAGGACACGTCGGGCGACATCCTGGCGGAAAAGATCACCGGCGCGGGCCACAATCTCACCGACCGCACGATCCTCAAGGACGATGCGAACCTGATCGAGGCCAAGCTGCGCGAATGGATGGCCGACCCCGAGGTCGATGCGGTGGTCTCCACCGGCGGCACCGGCCTGACCGGCCGCGATGTAACGCCCGAGGCACTCGACCGGGTAAAGACGCGCGACATACCCGGTTTCGGCGAAGTGTTCCGCTATATCAGCCTCAAGACCATCGGCACGTCCACAGTTCAGTCGCGCGCCTGCGCCGTGGTCGCCGATGGCACCTATATCTTCGCCCTGCCCGGTTCCAATGGCGCGGTAAAGGATGGCTGGGACGGAATACTGGCCGAACAGCTCGATGCGCGAAACAGGCCGTGCAATTTCGTCGAGCTGATGCCCCGCCTGAAAGAGGTCTAGACCCTCTTCAACACAGCCTATGTTCCTGCTATGTTCTCTTGCGTGCAGCAAGAGAGGGACAGGATACGAGGACGTGGGGCGCAAAGCTCCGCAGTCCCGCAACGCTTCGGCCTAGCCGAACGCGCGGTTGACGATGACTGGCGCGAAGCCATGCGAATGCTCGATGAGGTGCCGCCAAAGCTTCGCACCACCGTTACCGAGGAACATCCCAGGTCGATCCTGACCTTCAACCAGTCCCCGGACATCGCCTTCGACCGTTCGGTCAATGCCTATCGCGGCTGCGAGCATGGCTGCGTCTATTGCTTCGCCCGCCCTACCCACGCCTATCACGACCTGTCACCCGGGATCGATTTCGAAAGCCGCCTCTTTGCCAAGCCCAATGCCGCGCAGCTGCTGCGGGAAACGCTGGCACGACCAAAATACCGCCCGCAGCCGATCGCCATGGGTACCAATACCGATCCCTACCAGCCGATCGAGGTGCGCTACCGCATCACGCGCCAATTGCTCGAAGTGTGCCTTGAAGCGCGACATCCGGTGACTATCACCACCAAGTCGGACCGGGTGCTGCACGATCTCGACCTGCTGGCAGAAATGGCGAACCACAAGCTTGTCGCTGTCGGAATATCGGTAACCTCGCTCGATCCCGTGCTCTCCGGCAAGCTCGAACCACGCGCAGCTTCGCCCGCAAAGCGACTCAATGCCTTGGCAAAATTGGCTGAAGCCGGGGTTCCCGCCCATTGCTCGATCGCGCCGGTTATCCCCTCGATTACGGACCGCTTCATCGAGGCGATCATTGCCGAAGCCGCCAAGGCAGGCGTGCATTCAGCCGGTTGGATCCTGTTGCGCTTGCCGCACGAAGTGGCGCCCTTGTTTCGCGAATGGCTAGCGGTCCATTTCCCCGAAAGGGCCGACAAGGTGATGCATATCGTCCAGTCGATCCGCAATGGCCGCGACAACGATCCCGGCTTCTTCAGCCGCATGCGGCCGAGAGGCGTCTGGGCGGAACTGTTCCGTGCCCGCTTCCGCCTCGCCTGCAAGCGCGCAGGGTTGCCCAATCATCGTATCGAACTCGATTGCAGCCAGTTCCGGCCACCCGAAACGGGTGGCCAGTTGCAACTGCTGTAAGCCGAATAAATCCGGGACTTTGCACCATCAGCCAGTCTTAGCTCTGTCGCATAAGGGCCTTATCGGCTGGCCTCAGTCCCGCACCGCGATTCGCGGGCAATTATCAGGGAGCATTTCATGAGGTACGCCCTTATCGGCCTGGTTTCTGCCAGCGCCCTCCTGTCGGTGCCAGCCATGGCACGCGACGGCCAAGTCTATGCAGGTGTCGAAGGCGGCGTGATGAGCGCCCAGGATTTCGACGTCCTGGACACCACTGCCAATTCGACGTTCACCATCGAACCCAAGGATATTGGCTGGGAAGCAGGCGCCCTGCTCGGCTACGATTTCGGACCGGTCCGTATCGAACTCGAAGGCATGTACCAGAACTTCAAGCTGGAAGCCTTCAACGGCGATGTCGATCCGCTTAGCGGCATGGCCAATGCGTTGCTCGATTTTGGCGGCAATGACGGTGTCGGCCTCGCTGTCGGTGGCGGCCTCGGCTTCACCAATGTCCGCGCTTTCGACATCAGTTCAGGCGGCGCCAGCTACCTCGACGACAATGACGTCCGCTTTGCCTGGCAGGGCATTGCGCAGGTCTATGCCCCGATCGCGGAAGACTGGGATGCGGGACTGAAATATCGCTATCTGCGCGTGGACGATGTCTCGGTGGTCGACCAGGTCGGCGATCGCCTCGTCACCGACTATGCCTCTCATTCGCTCTTGGCGACGCTGATCTACAACTTCGGTGGTGAAGAGCCGGCTCCGCCGCCGCCTCCGCCGCCTCCTCCGCCTCCGCCTCCGCCGCCGCCTCCTCCGCCCCCGCCGCCTCCGCCGCCGCCGCCTCCGCCGCCGGCTCCGGTCTGCGAGCAGGGCCCCTACATCGTATTCTTCGATTGGGACGAGTCCACCATCACTCCGGAAGCAGCCACCGTGCTCAACTCCGCCATCACCGCCTACGGCGATTGCGGCACCGCAGCCATCATGCTGGCCGGCCACACCGACCGCTCCGGCTCGGTGGAATACAACATGGGTCTGGCAGAGCGTCGTAACGCCTCGGTCCGCGAATACCTCACCGGTCGCGGCATCCCGGGCGGTCGCATCTCCAGCGAAGCCTTCGGCGAAAGCATGCCCCGCGTGCCCACCGCCGACGGCGTGCGCGAACTGCAGAACCGCCGCGTGGAAATCACTTACGGTCCGGGCTCGGGCATGTAAGTCCACTCGGACTGAACAAACGAGAAGGGCCGGGAGCAATCCCGGCCCTTTTTGTTTGCCTATTGTCCGTCCCGTCCCTCCAGCCAGCGCCGCCTTATCATTTCGGACGTTTCGCGGCTGCCATCGTGACTCCAGCCCGGCTCTCGCCATAGGTAGGAAAGCTTGTGCCGCCACGGCGCTTTCCAGACGTCGCGCGCGATGGCGATCCATTCGTGGAAGACGGCATAGAAGAGGTTGAATGTGCCCAGCTGGCTGACGATGCCATAACGAATGCGATCCTCGCCGTCCTCGGGCGTGAAGGTGCCGAACAGCTTGTCCCACACGATGAAAGTGCCCGCATAATTCCGGTCGAGGTAGCGGGCATTCACGGCATGGTGGACCCGGTGGTGCGACGGCGTGTTGAAGATCAGTTCGATCGGCTTCCACATCTTGCCGATCGCCTCGGTGTGGATCCAGAACTGGTAGACGAGGTTCCCTCCCGCGCAGACAAGGATCATCCCCGGCTCGAACCCCACCAAGGCGAGCGGCAGGCGAAAGATGAAGGACAGGGCGACGAAGCCAGTCCAGCTCTGTCGCAGCGCGGTGGAGAGGTTGTAGTGCTGGCTGGAGTGATGATTGACGTGGCTCGCCCAGAACCACCGCACCCGGTGGGCGCTGCGATGAAAAACGTAGTACGCCAGATCATCCAGTATGAAGCACAGCGGCCAGG